>Ga0208133_1000010_pt1 | contig 89479 bp, 114 predicted proteins | sample ColrivemetaGS535_FD_187595 | JGI IMG/M metagenome (GOLD analysis project Ga0208133, IMG submission 187595) | Estuarine microbial communities from the Columbia River estuary, USA - metaG S.535 (SPAdes) (version 2) | ecosystem: Environmental > Aquatic > Marine > Intertidal zone > Estuary | place... | reverse complement strand
ACCATGAAATAAGTAGTTCTGAATATCGTTTTGTTCTAGATATTTAGCTATTGTAGTTTTAAGTTGTTCGTTACCAACGTAACCGTCCAATGTTGCAGGACGGTAACGCTCATTTAGTAACGTATGTTTATTATTGCTCGTTAGTCTGACTGAGTTCGCCATATAAACTAAATGTTTTAATTGGTTCTGGTTTAACTTCTACTTGTTCTTCACGTATAACATACAACTTAGAATCTAGGGGGTCAAGCCTGAATGAAACTTGTTCTTGATTAACACTAAACCAAGCCTCTAAAGCATCAGTTAGTGATTTATGAACTACTCTTTCACCTACTAGCGACCACCTATCTCCTGGTTTAACGCGTTCAGCTATTAAGTCGTATTGTGTTTCTATCTCTGTTCTTACCATTACATGAATTGTGTTGGATCAACACCTCCTGCTGAGTTATCATCTGATTCTTCGTCTACCACTACAGCTTCTGTTAATAGAATAGTACCTGCGATTGATGCTGCGTTTTGTAATGCAGTACGTGTTACTTTAGTTGGGTCAATAATACCAGCAACGTAGAAATCGATAATCTCATCTGTTTTTAAATCGTATGATTTAGATAAATCACCGTTTTCAACCTCATTTGCAATAATATGAGCATCTGTTTTTTCAATACCCGCGTTTTGTAAGATTTGAATAAATGGTTTAACACATGCTTGAGATACGATTTTACCACCTGTTGTGTCTGAGTTTGTAATAGCTGATTTAGCTTCTAATAATGCTCTACCACCACCTGGTACTATACCTTCTTCAATAGCTGCTTTTGTTGCGTGTAAAGCATCATCAACTCTATCTTTTCTCTCTTTCATTTCGGTTTCAGTCTGACCACCAACATGAATAATCGCTACTCCACCCACAAACTTAGCCAAACGATCTTGTAGTTTTTCAATCTCGTATGGTGTTGTAGATTTGTCGATTTGTGCTTGTAACTCTTCAATACGTAGTTTGATTGTGTCTGCATCACCTTGACCATCAACAATCGTAGTTTCTTCTTTTGAAATAGTAGCAGTACGAGCTGAACCGAACCAATTGGTATCAAAACGATCCCATTTCATACCCTTGTCTTTACTAAATACTGTACCACCTGTTGTAATAGCAATATCTTCTAATACTAACTTACGACGATCCCCAAACTCTGGTGCTTGGACAGCACAAACGTTGATGATACCTCTCATCTTATTAACGATTAGTGTAGCTAATGCTTCTTGTTCAATGTCATCTGCGATGATTAATAATGAACGTGATTGAGCTGATACTCCCTCTAAGATAGGTAATAAGTCTTTAACTGCTGTTAGTTTACCATCAACTATTAGAATAAATGGATTGTCTAAAACAGTTGACATAGTATTATTATCAGTAACGAAATAAGGTGATTTATAACCCTTATCAAACTGTAGACCTTCTACTGTTTCCAAATATGTTTCTCCAGTACGAGATTCTTCAATATGTACCACTCCTTCTAATCCTACTTTTTCAATAGATGTAGCGATTAACTTTCCAGTTTCAGAATCGTTATTAGCTGATACTGTTGCTACTTGTTCTAACTGACCTTCAGCTGATATATCTTGACTAACTTTATAACGAAGTGATTCTACTACATCCTTAACTGCTATATCAATATCTCTTTTGATTTGAACAGCGTTTTCGTTATTATTTAATGCTGTTAACCCATCTTTAACCATTTCACGAGCGAGTAGAGTAGATGTTGTAGTACCATCACCTGCTTTATCCGCTGTTTGTTCAGCTGCTTGTTTTACCAATTGAACTCCTAGTTCTTGGATTGGGTCTTTTAATGTAATAGATTTAGCAACTGTAACTCCATCCTTTGTAGATTGTGGAGATTCAGGTCCTGCTATAACTACATTTCTACCATGTGGTCCTAATGTTGATACTACTGCATCTGCTAATGTGTCAATACCTTGTACTAACTGTTTTCTAGCTTCGGTTCCTAGTTTTACTTGTTTACTCATCGTTTGATTTTAAGATTGCTAAAACTTTTCCTTCATCGCAGGCTAATAACTCACCTTCGATTGAATCTATTTTGGTTACACCTACTTGTGGTAAAATAACTCTATCACCTACTTTAATAACTGTTGGGATTAGATTACCCATAACTGACATTCTTCCAGGTCCTACTGAAATAACATCTCCTGTTATGTGTTTTTCTTTACCCATATCTGGTACTATAATAGAACCGAATGTTGTTTCTTCCTCCTCTAGAGGTCTAACTATAATAGCGTCGAAAACTGCTACAACGTTAGTTAAAGCTTTTGCTGAACTCATCTAATTTACTGTTTAATTGATTAATATAATTGTCTAATGTAATTTCTTTTCCATCTAAAGCTAAGTATTTTGCGGCAGATTTTAATGCGTGAGCTAAATCCATGTGATACCCTAAAATGGTTTCACTATTAGCATTTTTACGTATTAGATTAAATGACCACTCATCCTGAGAGATGTAATACTTACCTAAACTGGGATCTGTAATAATAACTTTGTTAGAGCCTTTAGGTCGGCCCTTGAAATTTTTGTTTGCCATAACTATTTTTATGTTTGACGTTAATATACGAATAAAATTTGTAATAACCAACCCCTTCCGGGAAGATTCTTACTTAATTTTTAACGTTTTTACGCCTTTACCTTGTAAATAAGGGATTTTAATTTCTAAAAGTCCGTTTTCGAAAGATGGGGTTGCTTTTGTTAAATCAAATTTTGGATCGATTTTCCAACCTAAGTTAAAGGAACGTTTAGCTATACCTCTATAGATATAATCCTTCTTCTTTTGTTCATCTAATTCATCCTGTTCAGGAGAAATTTTCTTATCGTAATTTACTCTTAGTGTTTGACCTTCAATAAGAATTTCAAGGTCACTTTTATCAATGCCGGTACATGCAATCTCAAAAGTGAGACCAAATGTATCTTGATAAACGTCTAATGGGTGTGCTAGTTTGAGGTTTTGTTCTACGGGTCTGTAGTTTGCCTCTGTTGTTAGAAAGTTTCTAACTAATAAATCGAATGGTGTTCTTTCGAACAAGTTTAATGTACTCATATCATTTGTTTTGTGGTGTCCTAAGATCACCGGTTAAATTAAAACATAACTATTGCCCGGAAGGTGCGTTCGTTATTTTGTTATACATATGTTAAAATATGTTTTTATTCATTGCGTGCCATGTAATAAACCCCTGATGTTAAATCGTTGTCAAATTCAAGTTTTAATACTCCTTGTTTATTTAAAAATAATTTAGTGGTTTTAGCATCTTGATTAACCTTTAAAATGTCTCTAAATAACATAGCATCAAAAGGTATAGATAAATCTTGAACATCAACACGTCCTCTAACTTGGTAAGATATTTTATTTGAAAAACCTGTATTATCACCAAATATGAAATCTACAACTGGACTACCATCCATATCCTTATCAGTATTGATAAGCATAGTTTGTGATTCTAATAATGCGTTTTTAGCTTTTATTAGATGAGTTACTTGTTCTTCATCTAAAGACAACTCAACTTGATATTCAAAATCGTTTTCGTTTGTAACCCAACTTACTTTAGGAATCATCATAATATCTGATAACGAATACGTTAAGTTAAAGTTAGCATCAGATAATAATAGTTTTGTATAAACTTTATTCTGTTGTTCAGTTTCTAATAAAACCATACCTTGAGTAACTGATATAAGTTTAGATAGTTGGTTTGTGTTAAATACTGCTAAGGTACACTCTTCAAACTTAATATCCTTTAGTATAACTTTACCTACACGACCTGGTTCACCAAAGTAAATAGTTAGTGTATTATCTTTAAAGAACCACTTAACCGATTCATTTCGGTTCATTAGGTTGTACTTAGAGATTATTGATGTTAGTTTTTGTTTTTCGATCATAACGTTAATGTAATAACTTTTATTAGGGTAACCAAATTAGATTTCAATTGTTTTAAATACGCTTAAGTGTGGGTTTGTGTTGTAGTGCCAAGTTAAATCACCATAGAAGTTTTCTAACTTATTTTGTAATATAGATTCCCATACTTTTTGTCTATCAGCATATTTTTCTAAGAAATCCATCACTTTGTCAGGAATGTCAAAATCTAAAAAACCTAACGCATCTAGTTTATATGGGTTGTTTTTTAAATATAAAAACTTAATCTTATCACCTTGTACTATTTGAGAGTGTTTATTACCTAATCCCCAAAAACGAAGTAAATCGTTATATGCTATTGCTGCTTTATGAGCTGCGTTAGCACCTTTGGTTAGTTTTGAAAATATCTCACCTGCTCTTGGTTTTTGACCTGTATAAAAGTTAAGTTTACGAACTGCTGATGGTGTTCCTAGTTTAGGTAATGGGATACCACCACTTAATATTTTATGTTTAAAATCAACGATTTGTTTATCAATATTTTCTTTATCTTCGCCTTTTAATACTTGTTGTAAGATTTTATAGAAAAACTTACCTAAAATAGGTGGGAAGTTTGCTTTCTTAAACTCTAAACCTTTAATATCTAATACTTCCTTAGCTATTCCTTCTTGTTTAGTAATCCATTGAGCATAACGACGTGGTGCTCTAAAGTAAGCCGAACGAATAACAGCTTCTGTCTTCATCTCTAACCTATGTGATTTGACGTTAAACGCTTCTAGAGCTAATCTATTATAATCCTCTGTTATAATATCTTGATACGCTAAAGCTACTTTCTCTAGTTTGTCATCTTTTTCAGTATCTTCAAAAGACTCAAAATCGGGATACAAATGATTAAGTAAAGGCTCAGCATTAAAGTAATTAGAATCCGTATCAACGTACGCACAATAGTTTGTATCACCTTCATCACATATATGTTTTGGTATATCTTCTAAATATTTCATTAAAACTTGGTATCTAAACCTGGGATTTGGATTATTCCTTCATCTTTAAATCCTTTGGTATTTACTATTTTTTCGTCTTTTACTATTCTAAATAAGTTACCTTGAAGTTTAAACTTACCACCTTGTTGAAGCATCTTTCTAAATAGTTTTTCCTCCTTTTCACTCCAAGATTCAGATAGTTCGATAATAGTAGCTTTTTCAGCTAACTCTTCGTTTAAGTATATTGTTGTGTCCTTACGTATTGATTGTGGTTTAAGTGCCATATTTTATGTGTTTATTACGTATTTTAAGCGCGTTTAACGCGCTACCTATGTTTTTATATGTAGTGTGGTGTATACACACTTATTATTATTTAAACCGCGTCTAGTTTAATCTGACCTTTTATAACCTTGTTCATGTGCCTATTCGCGCACAACGCTGATTCTTGTATAATACGTTGCCCTGATAGTGTTATAGATTCTGATAGGATAATACTACCATATCTAAAGCTAGGTAAGGCTAAAGCACCATACAAACTATTTAGTAAAATCTTCATAGTATATTGCATCAAGTGGTAATACTCACCTTCTTCACTATTACCTGCTTTGTATGCTTTTTTCATCTTACCCTTATATATTACCCTTTCTTCAAACCACTTTTGTAGAATAGTTGATAATAGCGATTCACGATCAGTTTGAAACATAGCACCGTTTGCTGATATGGATAGATTACCATTTTCTATTGCTGATATAATAGTAGATACACTTTTAAATTCACGATTCCCGTTAGCATATTCTAAGTTAAACTCAGTATTGGGATCCATAGATTTAAGATCGTTTAGTGCTAAGTGATTATCTCGATCGTTGTCTGGTATGATTCGTGCTACAAATGTTTCTTTACCTACGTTTAAAGTCATAATAATCGATGGATATAGTGACGTTAAATCCTCATCAAACATATACTTGTATAAACCAGCTACAGGACAAAATAAATACCCACCAGCATAGTTTTTCTTTACTATAGGGTTTCTATCTTTTTGGGGTGGTATCATCCCTTGTGAGATTAGATAAGCTGATATAGCTCCATCTTGTGTTTTGGAGGAAGCATAAACCTCTTCATAGTTGTGTTTACCCTTATGAGATATATTTCTAGTTAAGGCAAGGTATTGAAGTTTTTCATCTAATAACTTAAGGATTTCAACATCCACAAAGTTATATTCCATAAACTTTTCAATATCCTCTTCAAATAATCTATCTAACGATCCATCATATTCGATTTTACCTTTACCTACATACTTTTCACCTATAGCATCCAGTTTCCAAGATGGTTCATCTGCCCAACTATACTTCTTATGTAGACGAATATAATCTAACGATTGTATACCAGCGATTCTAACATAACAATCTCTATAATACCAAACATCTGATGTTGCTTTCGATTGTACTTGACCTATTGGAGATAACTCGTTACCCCACTCTGGGCCCAATATTTTACATATTCTATAATATAAGTAAGGAATATCAAAATAGTCTGAGTTGTAACCTATAAGAATATCTGGGTCTATTTGTTTATATTTTTCAATAAACGTTGCTAATAATCCCTGTTCAGTACGACATGGTATTATATGTCTATTACCTTCTTTCTTCTCTTCGATTTGGTTTTTGGGATCCAAAATAACAATCCCCCACTCATCAAGTTGTTTATCCCACCATGCTATAGATGTAACTTTCTTAGGTGCTGATTCTATATACTCTACAGTAAGAGCATCACCCATCTCAGTTTCAATATCAAAAAATACTTCGCGGTGGCCTGTGGAGGGTTCATCATTAGTTCCATATTTTTCAATAAGGAATTTTTGGTGGGCCGGCATATCACCAAAATGTAGTCCAAGTTGATTTTTCTCATACTTGTAAACCTTTTTTAAAGGTTCATCATGAATCCCCCTATGGGTTGCTTCATCTTTACTACACTCCTGATAGGCCGTATTCCACCACTCTACCTGTTCATAACCTCCGTCATCAGTCCAAAGATGCATAAGGTATTTATTTTTACCTCTAAACTGTGCGTGTATTTTTTTATACATTAAATAATGGTTCCTGCGTTATGGAAAAGTGCTAACTGATCTGCTGTAAAGAACTGACTAAGATCTGGTTTGAAATAGTTAATCGACTTCATCACCTTTCTGTCTCTTGTTCTATAAACAACATAACGATCACCTACTTTTTCGTAATGACATGGTTCTCCTTGTTCTTGTTCTCTACAATATGATGTCTCTTCAGCCAACTCCTCAGTTTCACATGATTTAGACATATTTGAGGCTTGAACTTCGGCATACGCATCTTGTACTTTATCTTTTAAACCGTGAAGCATAGCACCGTTTCCTAATGAAACATATGTAATATCACATAATGCATCTAAAACTTCTACAATATTGCCTGTTTCACAAGCAACTTTATATTCTTCTAGTTCTTCAAGTATAAAATCATATACAAACATCCATTCTGATTTAGATGGGATAGTTGGTTCGTAGTTGTTTGGTTTACCAAACGTTGCGTTGAATGTTTCAACTTCACTTACAAACGGTACAAAATCTCCTTCGTTAAATAATGATAATTGCTCTCCCATTATACTACTTTTAAAATATTAGATTGTTTTAGACTTACTATTTTAAAGTTAGTTTCACCTAACTCCTCTAACATTTTATAGGTGTTTGCTTCTGCTTCAGTACCTGTGAATGCTGTTATTAAATAGTTTTCCTTTACTTTTTGAATACGACCTCTATCGTTTTCTCTTTCAAACTGTGTTGTAACTTGCCAATAATTCTTCATAACTTTGTTTTTATTTATTTAATATGATGTAATATACGAAACTATTCTTGCTTATCAAAATTATTTTGAATAATCATACATTTTAAAATCATTAGTATATAAATTATATATTACCTCTTTGTTTTGAGGAGTTAATGATATTTTATTGTAATTTTTAGAATTTACTTTAGGGTAAGGTTGTTGGTTTATTCCTAAAAAATTACATAATTTACTTGAATCCTGATTAATGTTTTCTAATTTAAAATAAGATACATTAGCTCCTAAATTATTCCACCAACTTTGGTCAAAATAAAATCTTAACCCACCCCAATTACCATTACTCAAAGAATGTTTTTTATAATTAAAATCACCATAAAATTGAGTATAAAATTCATCTACATTAAATGGTAAAAGATATTTACTACGTTGTAAATTATCTAAAAATCCATCAAATGTAGGTAATAAAGGAAAAATTTGTTTTTGGGAAAAATAAGATGAAATCATTCTATCATAAGGATTTCTTACAATTTGAATAATTTTGAATTCTGAAAGCCTATGAGGAGGGATATAATAAGCATAACATATTTCACTTAATAAAGAATGATAGAATATATTATTTACTTCTCTTTTAGGTTCATCAAATTCAATCCCTGTTGATTCTAAAAATGTTTTTAATGAGTAAGTTGAACATTTGGAAGGTGTTAGAATTATAACTTTATGTTTATGGGAAACTACATTCATGCTTTTGGGTCTAAATCTAATATTATGTGTATTCTTTCTTGTTGTCCTTTATTACTAACAAAATGTTCTCTAGTATTATCAAATTCAAAGCAAAAGCCAGGAGGAAATACAAATTTAATATCATCAATACCATAAACACATTCCTCATTAGTTATTAAAGGAATATGAATCCTATGAATATTAGATAGTAATAAATTATCAATATGAGAATCTACTTCATACCCCGAAGGTAAAGCAGTTATCATTAATTTTGATAAACTAGTATTGGGATAAATTTGATATAACTCATTTAGTATTTTAGATACTTCTTGACCTAAAGGAGAATTAAACATATTATTATCCTGGTATGCTCCTTGTCTTTCAGCCTCTTGTGGGCTATTAGGAGTCCATTTGAACATTAAATTTAAAGTTTTATTATGAACTTTATAATTTTTTTGTCTATGGGTATTTGAATGCCATATAGGGTCATCAATAGAAGGTAAGTGGTTTAAGATAGGATTTATATCAAACCGCTTAACTAATTTGTAAGGTGAATTTAACTTCATTTTAAATAATCTTGAATTGGTTCACTATCTTGTCTTTCCCATGGATATACTAACCATTGACTTTCGTTTAATAATAAACTAGCATATATGGTTGGTTTTACTATTGCTGATTCTTTATAGTGTAATGTTGCTGTATATAAACCAGGTGCTTCCTTTATGGTTACTCCTGAATCACAAATATCATCTACTACTAAGGTATTAGGATCTACTAAGTTGGTATAAGGAACTCCTAGTTTATGGGATAACATCACAGCAGGTATTAGTCCTCCTCTTGCTATACCCATTACTGATCCTATTTCTGGTAGTTCATCTAATATTTTTTGTTTTAAAATATTAACTAAATCATCTACTTCTTTCCAAGTTAAATATACTTTATAGTTCATAGTCTTTAAATATTATGACCTCCATTATTTATTTTTAACGAATCGAAAAACTCTTTACGAGCAAGATTATCATTTTCCTTAAATACACCTGATGCTTTAGTTGTTACCATAGCAGCACCTTGATGTTTAACTCCCCTACAAGATACGCAGTTATGAGTTCCAACAATAGTAACAATAACACCTTTATTACCATCAGTGATTTTATCCACTGCGTTGTGGATTGCTGATGTTAGTTGTTCTTGTATTGCTCCTCTACGACCAAATAACTCTACTATTCTATTAAGTTTAGATAAACCTATTACTTGTCCTTCTCCACCTGCAATATATCCTATATGAACTACTCCTCCTATAGTTTGGTGGTGGTGTGAACACATAGATGTTAGTGGAATATTTCTTTCAATAACAATACCATCATACCCATCTGATGGGAAAGATGTTATAGGTGACATAGCTGTATATCTACCTCTCCATAAATCGTTTACATATGCCTTTGCTACACGTCTTGGTGTATCAGATGAGTTTGGATCGTTTCTCCAATCGCACTTTAAAGCATCTAAAAACTTACCATAAGCTTCAGTTGCTTCACTTATCATAACATCCTTTTGCCCTTGGTCTAAAGGAAAACCCTCAGCTACACCGTTTGCAAAACCTGTTTGTACTACTTCTAAATCGTTGTGTTTGTCTTTGTGTTCCATATTAATATAATATACGAAGGGGTAGTTAGGATAACAAATTTTCTATCGCTATTCTTCCTTCAAATTTTCTAAAATTATTGTTTGTTACTTCTATTATTGTTGGGTAGTATTCTAAGTCAAATGCTTCTTCTAACTCCTTATTTTCTATACAATTGATTTCAAATAGGGGGTGTTTTGAGTTTTTTAATAGGGGTTGTGTAAGCTCACAACTACCACAAAAAGGTGAGAAAAAGTATAAGTATACTTTCTCTCCGCTTTCCATTATCTCTTTAAACTTTTCTTTAGTCATTCTCCTTTATATAAACCTCTATTTTATCTAATAACTCTAATACCTCATCTGGTTCCATTGTTATGGCACAACAAACATTGATATTTTCTTTTATCTCTCCTAATATTTTAAGAGCTTCTTGCTTATCCACTATACTTCTCTTTGATCCTCAAAGGCGATGATATGTGGTCTCCAAGTCATACGATAACCATGATCTCTTACCCAATCAAATACTAGGGGGTATGATTTGAATAACGATGCTCTTGAATCACCTGCTGGCATAAACCATACTTTATCGTTGGGAACGTTTATAACATCTAAGAAATCTATAATCTCTGCTAATGCCCCTTCGTCTTTACCATCCCATACTGGTTTGATGTGGTAATCGCTATGGTAATCTAGCGTTTTACGTATAGCATCAACGTTTAAACGTAGTTTATTATGTTGTTTAACCATCTTAGCGCCCATTTTTTCGTCTAGTATATTACCGTTGGGTAAAGTAGCACCAATAACAGGAACACTATTACCAAACTTTGGAGATAGTGAAATTAAACCAAAAGGATAATCGGTTTCTAAGAAGTGAGAACCTTCAGTTTCAATAGTAATAAAAATATTTCTTTCGTTAGCAAAGTTAGTTAACTCGTTACATAAAGCAGCATGCATAGTAGGTGAACCACCTGTTAACATCATCTCTGTTATGTGTGGGTTGTCATCGTATGCTTTAATAATATCTTTAAAGTTATACTGTCCTTTTTCTGGATGTATAGATGTATACCAGGAATCACACCATCCACCTTCTCCGAAATAACATCGGTGAGTACATCCTGTAGTTCTAATAACTACTGTTGGGTAACCTGCTCTAGATCCTTCTGATTGTACCGCTGTGTAGATTTCAACGATAGGGAGGTTTTTTTCGTAATCCTCAATACGTTTTAGTTTTGACATATGTTAATTTTTTTAAGTGGTTGTACAGTCACTTTGAACCGTTTTATTGGATTCAATATAATAAGGCTCCTTTGGGGAGCCTAATTACTTTATAATAAATATAGGGTTAGATTTTATTTAATATACTATTTACATCAAATATTTCACTTACTTGCATATAAGGACATTCATGTATATTATTTTCAAACTGATAGTCAAATGTATAAGAACCTATTAGTTGGTTTGCTCTTTTAGGTAGATTTGCTGATATGTTATTATGTACTTTATACCCAAATACTTTAGGTGATGTACCCACCCATAATACTGTTGATTTAAGATTCATAGCAGCAGACATATGTTGTAAACTAGAATCTATCAAAACACGTTTTTTAGATGCTTGTAATAAACCACATAAATCCATATTGGACATTTTTGTGTCTATTCTTTCTACGTTTTTTAATTCATACCCCTTAGGTCTTGTAATCTGAATGATATGGTATTGTTTAGCAAACTTATTTACTATTTGTTGTGCTACCTCTATTGGTATGTCTCGAGTCCAAGAATATGAATGCTTTTGGCCTTCCATAGGACCACCACCAGATTGAATTACCATTATTGGTTTTGGTCTTTGCCATAATAATGGAAATGTGCTTTGTGGGTAGTTAGGTATAATCACAGGTAGTTGACCACTATACTTTAAACCCATTAAATCACACCAGTTTTCTAATAAATGTTTTTTCTTAGTAATATGATCTGTTTGATGATAGGGTTCATGTTTAGATATGATTATATCCTTATTTTCAATATAATCTTGGTAAAAATAAGGTGATTGACCTAGTTGGTATACTCTATCTACAAGTGGATTGTTTAAATATACTTCAGGGTGAGAAGAAACTATAATAAGTTTCCTATCGGGGTGTGTCTCTTTAATAGTTTTTACTAAAGCTGAACCAGCAATATTTTTACCTAAACCACCTTGTATATGCCATATAAAGTATTTATCTTCTGTTGGGGGTGTTGGTTGTTTTGATTGGTAAACATATCCTTGGTCCATATTATTTATTGATTAGGTGATACAAAGTTAAATGCGATAGATATTCTTTCTCCATCTGTATTATTACGTTCTACTGAGTGTTTAACCCAAGATGGAAATAGATAAAACATAGATTCTTTAACTGGGCAAGGAATAGTAGTGGCGTTAGCCATAGTTGGTTCTCTTTTTACTTTAGAAGTTAAGAAAAACTCTGCTGTATCCCCCCTATGTAATAATAAATCACCCATATTCTCTTTAGGTACTGAAACATAATACGTTCCACTTAATACACTATTTTGATGATCGTGTGGAGTATTATAATCGTATTTACCGTTAATATTTATCCACCAATTACCTAATACTAAGTCCGATGTTCCCATATAACGTTGAGGTACATCGTTTACAAACCCCGTTAGTTCAGTAAATAACTGATCTAATGATGGTGGGATAGGGGTGATAAGTTCTCCACTATGCCATCCACCTTTATTTGAAATATTAACACCTGGTTTTTCATCTCTTACTTTAAGGCAATAATCTGCTATTGATTTATTATCAATACCCTCTACGGGGCAATCCCAAACCGGTGTAGACCACCATAATCTTTCAAAAACCTTAAATTCCATATATTATTCTTTATCTTTAGAAGCTTGTAGTTGTTGTTTAACCTCTTTATAGTTTTGGAGTTGACCTTGTGGTGTTTTTAATCTTTCTAACGTTTTAAGTGGTCCTAATGCGTTTAAAACCTCCGCTTGAGATGAACTATTCCCCAAAGTATCAACTCTATTTTTTAAAGCTATACTATAAGAAGTAGCTTGATGAGTATTTACATTTTGAGTATCAAAAGTACCATCATCTAATTCTGATTTTATTTTAGACCAAGTAGCTATTTCACGAACACGATCTTTAGCTGTTTGTTCCATATTAGCTCTTTGATATAAATTTTGATCTAAATCAATTCTAAGTTCCATTTGTTTTAAATCATCTCCTTTATCAATAGCTTTTTGCATTTTACGTTCAAGTTTTAATCTTTTAACTTCATTTCTACGTAGGTTAAATGATAAACTCATCATACCATCAAAATGTGCTGATTGTTCTCTTACTGATTGCCAATATTTGGATGCAGAGGTTGGATGTTTACCATCATTTAAAACCGAAATACGCATCTCAGTTTCTGTTCTAAAAATTTGTTTTTTAGTCCAGTTATCGGTAAGTTCTTCTTTTAATGCTATAATAGTTTGAGCATCCTCGGTTTTAAGGACACTCAATATAGGTTTTAAATCTTCGGTGGCGACTAAATCTTTTGTTGTTATATTTTCTTTCATATTGATAAATATTATATTGGATTAATATACGACTTTATTTTTATTATTCCTAATTATTTAGATAAACCATATTTACTAAACTTATACCATGCTCTTTCATGGAAGAAATATAATACCATTTTTGTTATAACTTCAACACTACCTATTGTTAATCCTGTTTCCCATGAGCCTGTTATAACACCTGAAAGGATTATAGTATCTAAAGTTCCTATAACCCTCCATGAGATCGTTTTTCCTATGTGTCTTTTATAACTTACCATCTTGTTTCATTTGGTTGCGAATAGATGTTGCTGAGATTTCTCCAATTTCTTGTGGTGGGGTATGTTCTATAATATCATATCCCACTCCTCTACCATAGTTGATAGATTCGATATCCGGAATAATAGTAGGAAGTACTTTACCTGCTTCAATAAGTTCTTTTAACTCACCTTCTTTTACCATTTCTAGGATTTGCTCTGCTGTCCAAGGGTTTTTTTCATCTGGTTTTACATCTCTAATTCCTAACCAAACATTATAACCTTCTTTTAATCTTTCATTGATTAACCAAAGGTGTCCTTTGTGTAGTGGTTGCCACCTTCCTGCGAAGAATGAATATTTTACTTCAGTTGATGAAGATTCTTTGTCTGCTTTAGCTTTTAATTCCGCCATCTCTTTTTACATTTATGGCGATTGCTCTATCGCCGGGGTTATTAGGGTCCATATCATTAATTAAGTATCTAGGACCTCTTTCTATTTGCATTATTAACTTATGGTATGGTATACCATTTTTAGTTAACTCTAATTCAGTATGTTCTCTTAAATATTCTGGTCTAGCTGTAGTAAGAATAATCATATGACCTTGATCATTTACTTTCTGTAGATACTTTCTAGTACTATTTATTACCTGAGCTTCTGTGGTTTCGTATGTTTCAAATTTTCTATAAACGAATATTGTTCCATCTATATCTACAAAGTAAGTATTTTTTTTCTCCATTAAATAGCTGCTAATACTTTTTCAAATGATTGTTCTGGGGTATCTTCCGTAGTGTCAATATCTATGAAGTTTTCCTTAGGAGCTACATAAGCTATTGCCTTAAAATGATCTCTTTCTCTAGGTTCTGATGTATGTACATAAAACTCTATCATTTGATCACCCATTAATGTTTTGAAATCTTCTCTTTGGTCAATATAAGGTGCTACTAATGATACTATAACATCTTTACCTTGGTTATTAAGATACTGAGCTATACGTTGTGCAGTTCCAACATTAACTACTCTACCGTTTATAGAATAATCTTTATTAGAAAATAACTCTCTCATATCATCACCATCTATCCTAAATGCCCCAGGTTTTTCCTTCTTAAGCATGTTAGCTAAAACTGTTTTTCCGTGGGCGGGTTGCCCTGTAAACCAATATATCATTATTTATTATATTTAAAAGTATCAAAAAACCATTTAAAATTATTGTCTATCCAATCACATGTATATTCTCCTAATATTTCTTTAGAGTCATCAGGTAACATACCTAAAGTATTTCTTATGGTATGATCACCGTAAATACCATGTATACTATCATCTTCAACTGTAATTTGGGGTATATTGTTAAAGTTATGTTGAAATTGTTCTAAACCAAAGAAATTGTAAATACTTTGTATTTGTGGTTCTGGGTTATTACATAAATCTTCATATCTAATGAATAGGAAGTTAAAGGCTGTTTTATCTAATATAGACTGGTGTAGTTTATTTAATGCGTATCCTATTGGATGACCTTGGGCCCATGTTTCTACTCGTTGTTGAGTTGTAATATTATTTAATTTAGTATTATCTAATAAACCATCATCATAATCAGGATTCATACGGAATTTTTTTTCCATGGAGGCAAATATTGCCTTTAAATCCCTTACCATAAATAAGATTTTAGGGTTTGGGTTTATTTCGTTAAGTAAAGGATAATAAGAACCCCATGCTCTATTTTTATCTAGAATATAGGGTTTGTCTGTAAAAGCTTTAATATAACCTTTAAATCCTTCTCTACAATAGGAGTAGAATCCTTCTTTCCACTTTTGTTTGTCTCCTGCTTGTGCTTCTTTGTTGCCGTTGTATCCTATTCGAGTACCCAACATCATATCTATCATACCGGAGGTAGGAGTGACATGAAATTGGGGGTTTTGACCTATTAGGTTTTGGAGTAATGTTGATCCTGCTCTTGGAAGAGAAGATTGATAGTAAACCGTCTGATTCATAAAAACTTATTATTATAACTTTAATATAGTATTAATATACGATATTATTTTGACTACTCCAATTTATATTGTAGGAAGAGAGTAGGTTTTAGCTGATCCACTATTTTGACCTTGTTTGTAGAATTTACCATCTAGAGATGCAGATACTAATGCTTGTGCTTCAGCAAATGTTTTTTCAGTAGCGCCTACTCTAGTAGCCCAAGTAGTATTTTCAGTAGTCCAAATGTCTGCTGGGTGTCCAGCAATATGAGCAGATTCATTATCATTATGAGTAATGAATCCTTTTCCTGTATTAGTTGCTGTGTAATATTTTAATGCCATGATTTAAATTATTTTATTGTTATGTAGTTACCCATTCAAATGGGACTTCTGAACTATTTATGAGAAATCCAGACCCAAATGTAGAATTTAGTGTATTAATTCCTGCACCCGCATCTGTTCCAGTAGCAAAATATAACCCAAATTTGCTACCTTGATTTGAAGGATCTGTATCAATTATCCCTTGGAATCCACCAACCCCATTAGTGAAAGTAACACTATTCCTAGATGTTCTACCTATAATCTCTATGGTAGAAACTGTTGTTAGTGTTGAAGGGAATACATCTCCAGTGAAAACTGCAGGGTTAGGGAAAGAATTGTCAAGTACTACTATATTATTGGGAGCTCCTGCTGGAATCCCCCAGCCTACTATACTTAACCCTGAGGAGGGATTTTGGCCTATTGTACCCGCTAATGAAACTGCGGCTGATTTCTGCCAAACTAATTCAGTTCCAGCGTAGATTTCACCTATAGATTCACTACCTGCATAAACTTCACCAATACCTCCTGTATTTACAAATATCCCCATATTATTCTCTTACAAAAGTAATATACCCAGCTGTACCTAGATCTCCATTATCCGCTATCTTAAATTTAAATGCACCTTCTGCATTAGGTAAAGCTCCTGTGTCTTCTATATAGTATCTAGCTGAAGCAGTTTCATTTTTAGATATAACACCATCTATATTGGCGTTACCTATAGTGGCATTCCCAGATTGTGGGGATGCTTCGTATGAGTTTGGTGCAGCTAGTGTTGTAAATTGGGAGCTGTTACTATCATCGTAGTATGTATTCCCACTTTCGTAAGCGTATAAACGTGATTCACCTACAGGGAATGACCTATCGGAGTTATTTTCATCTATATAAATCCAATCTGTTGTAAATGTTTTTGAAATTCCATCATCATAAATTAGAAAACTATAAGTTTGACCATCCACTAGACCTACTCCTGATCCAGTGTTAAAGGTAAGGTATACTACATCTGTTGTAGCACCTCCATTACTTAGTATGTCGGATTCAAATCCACTACCTACTTGAGAATAATTAATGGTTGGTAAAGAAACATTATCTCCACCTGTTAAAATTATATTACTTTTACCTGTTATATTTCCTGTTACTGTTATATCACCTACAGTAGTCAAAGCACCACCAGATCCTACTGCTGTAGCTACATCTAATTGACCTAGTCCTGCTGGGTTGTTGTAATCACTGAGAGCTCTATTTCCAGTATCATCATAAATAACAAGGAAGGTTGGGTTGTCAATATATAGAATTGAATTTCCTAAACCTAAGTTTAGATCAGCATTACCTTCTGCTAAGTATGTCCACTCTCTTGTATAAGTAGAGGGATCATTACTTGGGAAAGTTGTAGAAGATCCTAATGTTACAGCAGAATATGTTTGGTTATCTACTAAGTTGGTTGCATTAGCGACATTAAAGGTAATATAAGTCACATTTCCCTTAGAATTTACTACCCCGGAAGCACCTTGAATTTGACTAATTTCTGATGTGGTTAATGTAATAGTTGATTCTCCTGCTCCTCCAATTGTTCCCCCAATAGATAAGTTTTGGGTTACTGTTAAGGGTGAAGAAATTGTAGTTCCGGCTTCTGCATTTACTCCTCCAAAAGCTAAAGTTGTTGGAGAAGTTACTCCACCACCTTCATTGTAACTCCCATTTCCATCTATAAAATCAGATGGTTGGAATACACCATTAGTTCCAGTACCTCCCATATAGACAACACCCGCATTATCAGCTGCGGTAGAAATTGTTACAGTAAGAGTATCACCATCACCATCTGTGTATGTTACTGGGAAGGGTGTTGTTATGCTAGATAATGAAGAGCCGAGTAGGCTACCACCGTTATAATTATTTTGAATATCTGATGATATTGTACCATTATCATTTACAGCTATTATTTCAAATCCAGACCCTCCTAAACTGGCAGCTTCAAAAACAGTCCCAAATGAAGGGGAAATACCTACGAATCTGTCTGATATACAAATATTCCCTGTACTAACAAATATATTATTAGGTGTAACTTCTGTATATGTTACTCCATTGTTGGCATTAGGGGTAAAACCTGCGTTTTGAGCTGTTATTGGTGAATCTACAAATGCGCCACTAATATTTAATGGCATGCTACCTGTGGTTGGATTTGTACCTCCAGCGATACCTGTTAATTGAGATCCATCGCCTTGAAACGAACCACTCATTGATCCTGAAATGTGTATTGAGCCTGTTAAATGTAATGCCATATCTTATTTTTATTTTATGTAAGTCTTATTACTATGAAGTTTCCATTTCTATATAATGACCCGATTGGAACACCTCCTGCTGCTGCTGATGCATCATCAGCATAATTATTAAGGGTACTAAAATCAACAGCATCTGAGTCTACATATGATGCAGTAGCTGCTGTATTTGCTATTGAAGCAAATCCTGATTGTAATGCTGAGCATGCTTGGCCATTAAAACAACCTTTAAACTCACCTTCAAAAATCCCCTTAGCTATTAGGTTTGGAGAGTCAGAACCTGTAGAGTTATATTCTAAAGCACAATCTGGATTGTAAATGGTCTTCCAGTTGTATATAAATGATCTGTTATCGCAGCTGGAGAATGACATAGGTGTTTTTTCCCCTCCCTGGGGGCTAAATGCATTACCATTGGTGCATTGACTGTATGCTAACAAACCACCTCTATTAGCCCATGTGTTTGAGGTAGGATCAAATTGTTCAGAGCAAGCATTGTAAGAACCATAACCACCAAATGCCAAAGTGTTATTGTTAGAACCGACTGCAGCTGCAGCATGGTTTGATTTTGAGGTACCCATACCAGCACATGTTGTCCACACACCACCATTATACATTTCTGTGCAGTTTGTTATAGAACTTCCATCACTTCCACCAGTTGCTAATACGGAACCATGTTGATTTCCCGATAGACCCGATCTACCTAAACTCATACCAGTACATGTTGACCATGTGTTAGTGTTGGGATCATATTCTTCAGTACAATTTACTACTGCAGTACCATCAAACCCTCCAAAAATAACATCATTTCCTTGGGCTAAATTACTTCTCCCTGTGGTAGGTGCTGTTGTTGTTGTCCAAATAGTATCAAATCCAAACTGGGGGCCATTAAAATAATCTAAAATCTCAGAACAAATATTGTAAGTATCATTGCACCCACCAACTATTAAACAACTATCAGCAGAAGAATTATATCTTTGAATATTAGTATAATTAGCTCCTGACCATACTTCAGTAAAATTTTCAAATTTCTCTACCATACGAGTTGTTGTAGAACCCAAAACTTCATTATCTGGATCTGTTCCACCTATTGATAATACATCACCAGGCGCATTCATCCCACTAACACCATTGACTCTTTCTAATATTGTATTTCCAGAAGTGCGCCATGTATTAATTGGGGTTTGGGGGCTATCTAATAGAATTCGGGCATCTGAACCACTAGTTGTAAGAGTACCACTAAAGGTTAGGTTATGTGCTTTTAAATCTGTTATGTCTGTAAGTCCAGTGTTTTCATCATAATCAAAAGTTTTTGTAATTGTATTTCCTGGTGCGTATTCTTCAGATGTTGAAGTAAGTGGAGAACCACCAAATGCTAAAGCTGATGATTTACTACCTCCTGCTCCTCCAGCATTGGATCTATTATTTGATAAATTACCACCCATTGACCATGATGTACCATCATATTCTTCTGTATAAGCTGCATAACCACCAAATGATAGTGCTGAGGTTTCTGTTCCAGCACCAGCGTGTTCTGTAGTTGCATGGTTTAATGAAGATGCTATGGACCAAGTTGAGCCATTATATTGTTGTGTAGCATTAGTATTGTCTTGTTGAATATAACTATAACCACCAAATGCTAAAGCAGCATTTTGAGTTCCTACTGATACCGAATTAAAAACTCCAATTTGTAAAGCGCCACCTGATGCCCAAGAAGCACCATTATATTCTTCTGTGCAAGTATTAGCACCACTATACCCACCAGTTGCTAATCCTGCGTTTTGGGTTCCTGCTGCTGATCTACCATATGATGTGTCACTTAAGGCACCTCCTGGTGACCATGTTGCACCATTATATTCTTCTGTGCAACCCCCTCTGTAGGAACCACCAACTGCTAATGCTGCTGTTTGAGTTCCTGCTCCTGGTATATCATATCCTGCATTTTGTAATGCAGCACTTGGTGACCATGTTGTACCATTATATTCTTCTGTACAAGTACCATAAGATTGACCACCAAATGCTAAAGCAGCATTCACATCATTTCCAGCCCCTCCTAACCGAGATCTATCTACATTTAAACCAGGAGCTGTTGACCAAGCACCCAATTTGTTTGAAAAAGAAAATTCTACACTACCTGTTGATTGAATACTACCTGTTGAAACGATAGAACCAGTAGCTACAAAACTACCTGTTATTCCCAAAGAACCAGATACTACAAAACTACCTGTTATTTCTGCTGATCCAGAATATGGGAAACCTACAGGTACACCAGTTAATTTAGATCCATCTCCCTGAAATGAACCACTCATTGATCCTGAAATACTGCCGGAGATATCCATTGATCCTGTTACTTGTATTGCCATATCTTATTTTATTGTTGTTTATGAAAGTCTTATTGCTATAAGGTTACCATTTCTATATAATCCACCTAATGCTATACCCCCTATGGCTGCAGCTGTATCATCAGCAAAGTTACCACTTTGGGATATTTCAGGTAATACTATTTGCAGTGTTTCAAAGTTAGCTTCACTTCCAACCATACTTAAACTACCAGTTATTCTAACATCTACCGATGAGGATAAAAATGTTCCTCCATTATACCAAACTGATTCCGCACTTCCTGTGGTAGCTCCACCACCTGCTCCTATTATAACCCATCCTTGATTTCCTCCAGCATATGTTAATATAAATGATGCTGTTGCTAAATCTAAAGTTAAATCATTTGCACTACCCATTATCAACTCTCCATTCCTACCTAATACGTTAGTTCCTATATTAGATCTATTAGAAATTTGAATTGAATCCCCATCTGTTGGGGTAGAAGGTAAGGTTAATGTATATGCTGTTGATGTTTCAAAGACATATGTTTTATTTTTTTCAGCAGTAGTATTTGATGTTACATATTCCGCAGGAAATCCACTACCCCCACCACCATTCAAAGCATATGATGCTGTTAAAGCGTATGATGCTGATGTAGCTGTTTGAGCGTATGATGAGCTTACTTCATGAGTAATTTCATGTGATGATGATATAGCGTATGATGCTGTTAAAGCATATGAAGCTGATATTGAAGAAGTTAAAACAGCTGTAGGTACTCCATCTCCATCTCCAACCCAAATATATCCTGATTCTAGATTGGGTAAATCATTTGATCTACCTGAACCTTGTATAAGTATTTCTCCTTCAGTTGCATTTACTTTACCTACAACTCCAATATTTTGGATAAAACTACTACCTGTTGGTTTAGTTTGTGTAAAATCTCCATTAGAATTTACATATATGTTTTGACCTGCTGTAAATCCTGCTGTATCTACTCCTATTATTTTACCACTTACAACTGCTGTTCCTGAGGCATTGGTTCCTAGTGTTTCTCCAAGTACACCAATTGCAGGCATAGTATTTGAAGAGAGATTAGAGGCTATAGCTATATTAATATTATCTCCTGTAACCCCAGTAGCATATACAGGTACTCCCTTAGCTATACTACCACCTGATGTATTCTTAACATTTACTACTATTTCATTTGTAGTTATAGAGTGTTGGGAAATTGCAGCATATGATGCTGTATGGGAGTATGATGCTGTTAAAGCATATGAAGCTGATATTGTTGTTAATGCATTTCTAGCATCTGATGCTGATCCACTTAAAGCTGCTACTGAAGCGCTTATTATTTGATCAGTAGTTGTTAACGATGCACTTACTTCTGTAAATGATCCACTAACTTGTCTTGATAAAGTATTTCTAGATGCTGATGATGACCCACTTAAGCTAACGTTCATAAACTCTAGCTGAGAATACATCACATCTCTTCTAGTTGATGCTGATCCACTTAATGCTGCTACTGATGAGCTTATTATTTGATCAGTTGTTGTAAGTGAAGCACTTAAGTTAGATATGGGAAGAGTAGATGAACCACTAACTTGGTCAGCCAATACATAACCCGAATCATTTGTTAATTGGGATATATTGGATCCACTTATTATTACTTTTTTCCAATTTGGCATTTTACTTTTATATTAGGTTGGTTACAATATTGCCCACTTCCCCTATTGGGGCCGTAATACATTTTTATTTACTTATATTGGATGCTTGGGTTTGTAGTTTAGATAATACACTAGCTACTAACATAGCATCTTTTCCTTTTATATTTAAATTCATAACAGCTTTAGCTATTACAGCCATTTCTTGCTCAGTTAAATCGAGATTATACATTCTTTAGTTGGTTTTGTAGTTTTATTACCATATTATATACTTTTTCTAAATCCTCCCCTTTAAAGGTGGATTGTTTTATAAGTGTTAATATAATACCAATCTCTACTTTATCCAACTTACTTTTGGAAACCCCTATTGGGGTTTCCATTTGTTTTACTAATCCCATAACTTATTTAACTTCTATTATGAGTAAATATAAATATCTTCTGTATCAGTTTTAATGTGCATAGTACCTAAACCATATATTGGTGCTGATGATGGTACAACTGTTGATGTTTCTACTGTACCTAGGAAAGCATCTACTGAACTAAACGTTGTCGCATCATGAGATAATGATGATTGTAATGACCATCTACTATTTGCTTGAGAATATCCTAATGCTTTACCTGATCCGTCAGGTGCTGCTTGGATTATAATACCACCATCTGTTTGTACCTCTGAACCACTTGCAAATAACGCAAACTTATCTTCAACTAATAGGTTAGTTGTTTGAACTGATGTAGTTGTTCCTTTAACAGTTAAATCTCCTTCTACTGTAGCTGATCCATCAACTTTTAAATCGTTAAAAGTTGGGTCAGATGTTGCCGATAAATCAGCAAGAATAACAGTTTCTGTTACACCATTAAAATCAGCTTCAAACTCACCTTGTACATTAGAAGAGAAAGTTAAAGTAGTAGTATCAGCTATTTGAGATACTAATAGGTTTCTAGCATCTGATGCTGATCCACTTAATCCCGCTACTGATGAACTTATTGCTTGGTCAGTTACTGTTAGTGAAGCACTTAATGCTGAGATTGCTGCTGTAGAAGATCCACTAATTTTTGTTACTAATAAATCTCTAGAGTCTGATGCTGATCCACTTAGGGATGCTACAGATGAACTAATTGATTGATCCGTTACCGTTAGGGAAGCACTTAAAGCTGTATTGTCAGTAACTATTAGATTTCTAGCATCTGAAGCTGATCCACTTAAAGCTGCTACTGAAGAGCTTATTACTTGGTCAGTTGATGTTAAAGATGAACTTAAAGCAGCAATTGGAGCTACTGATGATCCACTAATTTTTGTTACTAATAAGTCTCTTGCGTCTGATGCTGATCCACTTAGTGTTGCTACAGATGAGCTAATCGCTTGATCTGTTACAGTTAAAGAAGCGCTTAAAGCTGAATTATCTCCAACTAATAAATTTCTAGCATCTGAAGCCGAACCACTTAGGGCCGCTACAGATGAACTAATTGATTGATCCGTTACCGTTAAGGAAGCGGAAACCGTAGTTAATTCTGCCTCAGTTATGATTTTTTTCCAGGATGCCATGTGTCTTGTTTGTTTGTGTTAAACTGTTATTAATTAATTATTCTTGTTATTCTTGTTATTTGTGTATAAATATTATGTTCCAAAATAAAACTGCGAAGCAGTGTAAAATATTCCCCCTTCAACTGCTGGTGGGAAAGAGCTTCCACTCCATTTTAGTTGTAGAGTTCCTTTTTCTGTGATTGCTACCTCTCCCTCATTCACTGACCCTTTTACCAAAAGTAAATCATCAGTTGATGGAATTGAAGTTTGGATCAATACAGCTGAGGAAGATATTACTCCTTCTGAGTCTAGGGAGGCAGAAGTTTGACTACTACCTATCAGTATGGGTTGATGTATTTTCATTCAGTGGGTCTTATTTTATCAATGTTATATTATGCTGTTCTTACTACTAAATACTTTGAACTTACTCCTGTTGATCCTGACAACCAAACCCCACCTATTGAAGCTAGTGATTCTGATACGGGTAAACCACTAAGATTTATACTACCTGAAGCTATTATACCTGTTACTGCTGTTAATGATCCAGCAGTTGTAATGTCGGATGTTGTTTTAATACTACCTGATACATCTAAATCGTTTGTCGTGGTTAAACCACCTGATACGATTAAATCACCAGTAATACTTCCAGTGGTAGCACTTATATCACCTGTAACAGCCATTGATCCTGTTACTGAGTGTGATCCTGTAAAGTGTCTAAAGTTATTATCTAGTTCTAAGTTTGTTAGGGCTGAGCCTTTTATTGATCTGTAAGTTAATGCCATTTGTTTTTATTTAGATGCTACTACTATTTCTAATAATGATGATGAAGGATAAGCCTTCGCTTTTATTGTGTCTATTCCTATTAAGTCTCCATAATACGTAGGGTCAACATAACCCTCTACTACATAATCAGATACTGATGAAGCATTAAACTTACCATTACCTAACATAAATGTTTTTTCACCATCTAAATTAAAGATAGTTGATTCCTCATTTGATTTTATAAAATATAAATCTACGTTACAAGGTGTGAGGTTTGAAATTCGAATATATCTTACATCACCTTTAACAAAAGATCCAGCTAATGATTCTTCTTCAGAATCTACAAACTTTAAAATCTCTATACCACTACCCGAAAAGTTAGTAGAAATGGTGTCTAATCTCCTTGTAAACTGACCTACATCTTCGATAGTTGTTGTGTGGGATGTAATAGAGGATTTACCATCGTCTAGTATTACTCTTTCGTCTAAATTTGAAATTAACCTACCCATTTATTATTTTGTTATAAATATGTTATTTCTTAGTTTAATCACTAAGATTAGTAGAGTAATATAAAGAAAGCTCCCATATAGGGAGCTTTTACTTTTCAATAAGGTTATTTATGCTATTCTAACCTTTAAATCACCTAAAGTTCTATATATTCCTCCTATTGGGATACCACCAGATGCTGCTGCTGTGTCATCTGAGAAATCTTGAATGTTAGAAATACCCATTGCAGTAGCTGCTGTTTGGGCAAATGATGAAGATAAAACTGTATTATCACTCCCTGACCCTAAACTAAAGCCGTCTCCTGATATTGAAGCACTTATAAACGAAGATCCACTCATACTAACCTCTACGGGGTCTCCTAAACCACTTTGTAGGAGATTATTTTCAGTTGTTAAAAGATCTTGGTAGGTATCTTTTATATGTCTATTTGTTAAACTGGCCATTTATTTTTATTTAAGTTTATGTATGGTTATAAATATTATGGGCGGTATGAAGCGTTATTCTTTTCGTGCTCTCTAAACTCTACTTGAGCTACTTTAACTCTACCTTCACTTTCCTCTACTACCCAACCATTTAGTTTTTCATAAACGTATTCAGCAAACTTTTCTGCTCCAACTGCTGGTAGTATTCTAACTTGGGCTACTTCAGCAGTTCCCATCTGTTCAAACGCTTGTCTGTAGGGATCATCTTCAGCTATAATCATAGTATGATCAAACATATATGACATCCACTCTTTAGGTGTTTTACCATCGATTAGGGTTTTAGATCGTTTTGCTGATCCAAAATCCCAAACCCAATTTCTATCATCTAATTCTCCTTCAAACCATACTTTAAAAGATACTCCATAACCATGTACAAATCGACAGTGAGTTGTTTCTGCTTTCCATTGACGAAATACAGTTGAAAACCCATCGTATACTTTTGTTGATGTAAATTTACCCATTGTAAAAGTTTAAAATTTGTTGTTTTGATTGTAATCCTGTCGTTCTATTAACTGCTTCTCCATTTTCTAAAAGAACTAAAGTGGGGATATTTCTAACACCATATTTAGTAGATAGTTCTGTGTCGTTATCTACGTTGATTTTTCTATAGTTGATTTGACCTGATAAAGATTCCATAATCGGTCCTAATTGTTTACAGGGCCCACACCACGGGGCTGAAAAGTAAAGTATTTCTTTCATATTTTTATTTTAATTAAACTAATTCTTCAAATATACCTATTACTTCAGATAAGATAAGAATAATAGTTGCGGTATACAAATTTATTGGTAAAAAAACATACCCCAATATTCTAACTCCTGATTTAATAAAACTAATTATTTGATGCTTTCTAGCATCTGGTAGTTGTTGTTTACTCATATCTTATTGAATTCTAACCCACAACCAAGCACTAATTGAATTGGGTTTGTTAATAACCATTGTTTCATTACCAATAAATAAACCTAATCTATACTCTTCTTCTGTATCATATCTGTTAATATGCATGTCACCATTTACCATGGTAATCTGACCTTGAGCTAGGATTTTGTATTTATCTTTCCTAGTAAATATTATTAAATCTTCAGCTCTTTGGATTACTAAAGTTTCACCTTCTGTATTACTCCAAATACCTAATACTTTAAAAGGTACCTCCTCTTGCCCAAAGGCAAGAGTAGATACTAATGTCAATAATAAAAATAGTTTTTTCATATTATAAATCTCCTTTTACTGCTACGTGATCAGTTAATACACTTTGAACATGTGCCTTCGCAACGCTATAATCGACTGGTCCACTTTCATCTTCATATTGTACTGGGTCAGGACGATTAAGTTCGATAAATGCTTCAATCCTTTCAACAGATGAAGCTGATTTGTAGTCGCTATTACCGCTAGGATAGGGCTTATAAGAAGTGTTAGTACGTTTGTATACTTCATCAAATTCAATTCCCAATTCATTAACCAATTCTTGTCCATCTTTTAAAATTCCTAATTTATCTGTTTTTAAATAAGGTGTAAAATACCCTACTCTATCAGCATCCCAATTACCTTCTCTAAAAGCAGCATCGTCTGCATCTCTAAACTCTTGTCTACAATCTGGGTAAACGGCGTGATCACCAGCATGAATACCTAATGCTATATCACAAGTTTCTTCTGTTTTATTAGCTACTGATAGAGCAACTGCTTGAGTAATAGAAGCAAACATTTTATTACGATTAGGAACAACTGTTTCCTTCATATTATCGTTTTCATAATGTCCTTCTGGTACGTCATCTCCACCTTCCACTAAAGCTGAATCTAATAAATCAACTAATCCATTTAGTTGTATTTGACGATAGTTAACTTTATGACCATTATCTGCTAGATAATCAATCAATGATTGAGCTCGTTCTAACTCAACTCTGTGTTTTTGACCATAATCAAATGAAATACCTGTTACGGTATCATATTCAGATAATGCTCTTAATAATAGTGTGGAACTATCCATTCCCCCACTTAATGAAACTACTACATGTTTTGCCATGATTTTATTTATTTATTTGTTGCCAGGTATTTTGCGTATAGGCTAACGCTTGTTTTACTTTACATTTTATATATAATCTAATATACGAAGAGATAGTTGATAAACCAACCCCTCCTAATAAGAGAGTCCATATATTTGGGTGGAAATGTTCACCACAAAGTCCTAGTGTGTGTTTTATTATTTCTGTCATAATCTACCCTATTTGTGAAGGTGAACATCCTACTTCGTTAACATCGTTTATTTCTGATATTGGAGTATCGGGGCATTCATCTATTGCGTTGATGACTCCATCAATATCATAATCTGCTCTTGCTACCAAAACATCTATACCTGATTGTATTTCCTCTATAGTAGATAAAACATCCTGGATTTCTTCTTCTGTTGGTAGTTCGTTGATTCTGATTAATAATAGTGATAATGTTTCTTGTAGGGTGTTTAGAGTTGGTTGAGCTGAATCTACCTCTATGACTAAATTTTCTATTAGTGACTTTAACTCGTTAACTTTTTGGGTTAACTCATTTAAATTCATAGTATTAATTTGATTACTTATTTGTGAAAGTTGAGATCTTAGATTATCTAAACCCTCTTGCATATTGGGGTTTGCACATGATATAATAATCATGAATAGTAATAAAATTGTTTTTTTCATATTATTGTTTTTTTATTCCATTTATTTCTCTAAAAAGTATTGTATTATATAATATAGTTTCATAATCAACATCCTTAAAATCTATTTCAAAGTTATCATTCATATTTGCTTTAGGTTTAGTAGTTAAACCTTGTTCAGTATATCTAGTACCATCTAAAGCAGCCATAATAGGGTTAGATGTATCTATAGATTCGATTTTAGGATGATTATCATACCAACCAAACTCCTGGGGTATGGAACATCCTAATAAATGGTATTTAACGTTATATAATGATTTTAAATTTAATAACCCTTGTACAAATCTTACTCTACCCAACGCCTTACCCATATCTGGGTTGGTGTGTGGGAAGAAATCGTTATACCAAGTTGCACCGTAGGATACACATAGTTTTTCATAACCAAGGTTTTGTAATAAATTAGCACATAAGTATGCTTCGTTTTTATTACTACCTTGAATAACGGCTGTGATTTTTGTATTTTCAGGATATGTAAACTGTCTCCAATATTTGGCTTGTGCTGCTGTTTTATGACAATCCATCCATACATCAGGTACTATAAACTCATCTGGTTCTATTTCGTTAATCCAATATCTTAAACGTTCATGATCATATGCCTCTCCAAGTTCATGAAGTGAGTTATCCATAATAATGTAACGACCTGATTTTTTAGCATCTTTAAAGTATTGTAAATACTCCTCATCCTGATCTAACAAGTGCGGTAAAAGATAATCGTAATCATTAAACTCAGGAGATGCTGTTAATAAACATCTAGGTACTTCATGCGATACTATCATTTTTTTCTTTGGATAATTGTTATTATTTGATTAATATCTTTATTAATCTTTTTTATTTCTTTTTTACGATCAACGTTTTCTACTTTGAAGTTTTCTAAAGCGAAATCGTTAGTATTTTTAATATCCTTTATTACATCATCTACTAACTCTCTAACCATAAGTTTTAAACCTGAAGTGTCTGATCCTAGTTGAAGTTCAATAATAGTTTTCTTAAGTAATTGAATCTCCTTATTTACTTTACTCACTGATTTATTAACTTTACCTGTTATAGATTTATCAACAGTATTTAGAGATTCTGATGATAGTATTTTATTTTTATCTACTAAAGTATTTAGTTGTTTTTGTTTTTCTAGTAACGATTTAAACTCATTCCCAGAAACTATATCTGTAGGGATTGATTTATTAGTATCCTTTATTAATTGTAATAATTCATTAACACTTTTTAATACCTTATTATCAACTACCTTATCGTATTTACTATCTAAATAATCATTTTGAATATTTTTAACTATTTCACCTTGTTTATTTAAATCTCGTTGATGTTTAGTAACTGATTTTAGTATTGATTTATTTGATTCGATATTATCTGATGATAGTTTTTTAGTTATATCAGATACTGCCTTTAATGCTTCTGTTGTAGCATATGTTTGCATTTGGTTTATTAACTCTTGTCTTACACTTGTTAACGTATCCCCACTAACTGTATTTTTAGGTAGGGCATTTGCTAGTTTTGTTATTTTAACATCTAGTTCTGCTTTTATTTTAGATATGGAGGTTGTACTTGCTGTATCTTTAGGTATTGATTTTTCAATACGTTTAGTTTCATCACTAATACCACTCATCTCTGTTTTAACACTACGTATAGTACCAGCAATATCATCTGAGATATCTCTGTGTTCTTTGGTTGTTATATAACTTTCAGATATTCTTTTTTCAAACTGATCCATCTTATCTAGTTGATGGTGTAGTTGTTTTTTAGATGTGTTTTCTACATCTATAAGTTGCCCTTCAACTTTACGTTCTAGTTCATAAGTTCGTTTTAGTACGATATTTACTTGTTCATCAAACTTAGATAGTCGATTACTCAACCCATCAAATAGGTTATCGATTTTCTTCTCTAACGCAGAGTATCGTTTTGATATTGATAGTTCAACATCAGCGAATCTCTTTTCGTTGATTTTTTCTGTTGGTGGGGGTGTTGGTTTTGAAAATATACTCATAACTTTTTTGGTCGTCCACGACGTTTTCTTAATAATGGTGATATTTGATTTATGATTTTGTAATTATCATCGAGGTGAAAATACAACTCTAGTGTTGTGCCTCCAAATTCCTCCATAACTTCCTCTAATTGTGGTTTAGTTATTTTAAATGATTGATGTAAACATTTTTTAAGTTCTCTTAGTTTTTCTTTCTCATCACGCTCATAATCTTCGTATAAACGTTTACGACGTGCTCTCATTACAGCACCTCTTTCTACAAATACCCCACTATCATCTTTACACTCTATTTGTAAATCGTTGATATCATGTTCAACCCATAGTGCTTGTAGGTAATAGTGTGAAAACTCAAAATCACCGTTCATAATACGTTCACGCAGTGGTTTACGATTATCTAAGGGTTTGTTTTTGGACTCATACATCCTCCACCAACGAAACGCGTTATAGTTCAGTTTCTGGAGTTTGTCAAAGTGTGTTTGTAGTTGTTTTCTACTTAGTGATGGATGAAATATTTGTCTCATATGACATCAATATACGACCTTTATTTGGGGATTCCAACCTAATATATGATGGTCGTGTCATCGTCTTCACCATCTATCTGAGATTTTAGTATGGAGATTTCTTTTTTTAGGTTACGTTCTAGTGTTTGGTTTATACCACCTATTCTTTCTCTATTTAGATAAGTTTCTAAGTTTGAGAGTTGATCTACTAATTCGTCTTTTTTTGTTTTGATTATGTTTGTAGTCTCGTCTTCAAAACTTTCAGATGTTTCTGATTCTATTTCCCAATCCTCTTCATCTATATCAAACGAACCACTTTCACCATATATTGCGAATAGTTTTAAACGTTCTTCTTCAGATAAATCTGATGGTGTGATTATCTCATGTTCGACTTCTATATCTTCTATTTTCTCCTCTTCATCTTTAACTTCTTCAGTCTCTTCAACTTCTTCTATTTCTTCTTCCTTCTTTTTAGGGTAGGCTTGTTCAAAGGCAAAGTTAGCAGCAATTACTAAGGATATTGCTAAGGGGTCAAATACAAATATAATAACTAAAAGTAAATAGTTAATTATTTTATCCATAGATGTATTTGTAAGTTTGGATAAATATTCTAAAGGTCCTAACTCACCTGCTACGTCTGTATTGTTTTCTAACTCTAATATAGCTAGTTGATACTTTTGTAAACTATCAGCTACTTGTTCTCGTTTCGCTTGAACAGCTTTCCTATTATTTTCTTCAACGTCAATACGCTTTTGGGATAGTCTAAGTTCGGTAGTACTAATTGTTTGTCGAAAGCCTGTAGATGATGTCGTGTCTCGTACTTGAATCGAGGACGCTTTCGCATTAGATAAAGTACTAATATTACCAGATATTCTTTCAAGTTCTTCATCATAGCGTATAACGTCTTTATTATAAAAATCTTTCTTTTGAGTTAAGAAAGCTGTTTGATTATTTTTAATTGTGAGTTGTCTGTATGTATCCTGGTATGCCGCACTAAGGAAACCATATATCCCCATACTAGTAATTAACACTAGAATAAACGTTGCTACAGTGAGATATACGCGTAAACCCTTATTGATAGTACTCCAATATTGGTATAGTAATGATGCTATAACTAACTTAGCTACCTCTAATGAACCTGCCATTACTATAACCTCAAAAGAGGCACCAGCAAATAACTTAGATAGTCCACTTACTGAATAAAATGCTGCAGATGAACTAACCGATAACGCTGTAAATGCTATTATAAAGGGGAAAAGTCCCTTTTTTAGATTAGATAATATTTCCATTGTATTGTTGTATTAATTACGTCCTAATATAATAAAACTAAATCAAAAAAACAACCTACTTATGATAAAGATGATTTAAATGCATCCCAATCAAATGCTGATCCTGGGTCTGTTTTACCTTTATTTTTACCTCTTACATGATCACCTGAAACATCTGAATGTCTTACCACTTTAGATACTGGTATATTAAATTGTTTCATCCAATATTTAAATACTTCTACTGTGGTGTCAAATTGTGCTTGGGTGTATGTTCCTCTTTGATTTATTTTTTTACTAAACGATCCATAATCGTTAACACCTTCAACTAATAATTCTACTCCTAAGTAGTGAGAATTTAAACCAGATACACCTTCATGTAATGATTTCCCAGCATGGAATGCTTTACCAGGTGATGGTATCATTTTATCATAGGTACCATCAGGTTTGATGAAACCATGTACTGATAAACCTAATTCCTTAAGAAAATCTTTAGCGTATAATTTTTTGCCCTTCCACATTAAGTATTCAGACATAGAATGTAATATAATTCCTTTAGGTTTAATAGCCATATTAGTATAGGTTATCTAGTTCATCGTCCGGTTCATCACAATCACATGGTTCTGCTGGTGGTGTGTGATCTGGTCTACCATCTATGTTAGTATCATTTCCATTAAACCAAAAATCTACTACTCTAGAATAAGAACCCAAAAATGCTCCTAATACTAATAATAATACTTCTTTCCATTCTTGTTGAATAGCGGGTGTATCACCATCACCTAATATAGCAGCTCCTATCCCCATCATAATAAGGAAAAAAGTAGCTAGTATAACCGTTGTGATTACAAATCTATTTCTATGTGCGTTTGATTTTGCGTCCATTTTTTTATTTTGTTATAAATATGTTAAAAACTTAGCCTACCACCTATTGTAAAAGCAAGCATAGTAGGAAAGTTTTCTGCCGTTGATTCTATTACGTTTGCTCCTAGATTAAGACCAAATCTTTGTGTTAGTTTATAACTAAAACTAGATCCACCTATAATCATAAGATCACTATTCCACATAGTAGTATGTTCGAGCATATCAAACATCATAAAAGGAGATGATATAGCCAACATAGGACTAATAGATAGTTTACCTGTTGCCTGTATTGACTTAGTATAAAATCCTGTTAGTGATAATCCTAGTAGTTGGTTGTCAAAACTTATGTAACCATCTATTACATCTACTTCATTACTAGTTAAACTAGTTCCAAATGCTATACCTGCTACTGATCCTTTTTCACCTAGAAAAGTTACACTATGATTCATCATAGCCATATAAGTTGAATACATCTTCATACCACCCAATGATGCTGAATATACTCTATTTACTCTACCTTTTTTATTTATGTGTACTTTAGAAAAACTAGCACTTAACATATATTGTTGTAAGTTATCATAAACCATAGCATTTAAACCATAGGTTTCAGTACCCATTAAGGAAGATCTACTTATACCAAAGGTAACTGCTTGTTGAAACTCACCAGTTGGGAGTTGTTGTGACATTGCATTGGCTGTAACGATAGGAGGAGCAAGACTTCGTTTTTTCTTTTTTTTCTTTTTATCCTTCTTTTTATCTTTGTCGTTGCTTTCCTCTTCTGTGTCTTCTTCCTCAGTTTCTTCATCTTCGTCGGATTTAGACTCTTCTTCATCTCTCTCCTCTTCTGTGTCTTCTTCTGACTCCTTGTCTTCTGTTTCTTCATCTGACTCTTCTTTAGATTCCTCTTCTGTCGATTCTTCTTCAGTACTTTCCTCTGTAGATTCTTCTTCAGTAGATTCTTCGGTTGATTCTTCTGTTGACTCTTCGGTACTTTCTTCTGTAGTTGTCTCTTCGGTACTTTCTTCTGTAGTTGATTCTACTTCTGTAGATTCTTCTGTTCCTCCTTCATCTCCTGAAGTTCCTGATTCAGTGTCTTGTGCTTCGGAGGTAGAAGATTCGTTATTTGTTTCTGTAGATGTTGTTTCTGCTGAAGACGTTGATTCAGAGCTATTGTTACTGCTTTGGCTGCTTCCCGTGCTATCTGTAGATCCTGAGGTTCCTGTCGAACTATTTCCTTGGCTACTTGTATCCGCTCCAGTACTAGTTGTATTTGGAGAAGTTGTATTTGCATTAGAAGTATTAGGAGTTGTAGTCGTAGGTGCAGTTGTCGTTGTAGGTGGTGTAGTTGTCGGTACATTTGTAGTTGGATTTGCCGCTGCTTGTGAAGCTGCTGATGCTGCTGCATTAGCTGCTTGCTGCGTGGTTTGTTGAGTAGTTTGTTGGGTTGTCTGTGCTCCTGTTGTTGTTGTTGAGCAAGGACTTAAACTTGTCCACCATAAATATGTTTCTTCTAACCAAGATTGAAGAGTTCCGTTTTGAAAATCTTGAGAGGTAAATGATCTAGAACGATTATAAAAAGCTACTATAGTATTACCGCCCATAGACACACTAAAGACACTTACTTGTCCTGTACATCTATCGATATAGGTTTGGACGAGGGCCTGTGAATGACCCTCGAACATCCCCATCGCAGTAAAAAATAAAACTAGTAGTAACTTTTTCATAACCCATTAATGGTCAAATATACCCTTACGTATCATCCTTTTAACAATCTTAGCTACAGCAGTTTCTAAAGCCTTTCTAGTAGTTACACCAATAGAAGAGCCGTTAAACTTTACTTCGTCTAAGTTGTCTGAGTTTGATAGGGTAAGTTCTCTTGTAGTCACAGCTTTACCTAATCCAGAACCTGTCATATAAAGTCCTGTTTCAGCATCTACTGCTCTTATTTGTAAACCTAATCGAGTGACAAGAGTATTTTTTACTCCGTCTTTTAAGTTTACTGTTTCATCTTCAGATACAGAATAGTCATATACTTCTACATAAATGAAGTATTTGGCAAGAGTAATCTTACCCATTATATCTGTCTGATTAGCTGTAAATCCTTTTTGTGATGCTTCGTATTGTTTTACCATACGATCTTTAATAGCATCTCTAGTCTCTACAAACTCGAATCTCCATGTTTCATCTAAAAACGCTACAGTGATATTAGTTAGACCTAAGCCCACTCTATTATCTTTGAGTTCAGGATATTGTTGTAATACGTCTTCTGTTACACCTATATTAAGTAAAGCAACGGGTATGGGATCACCATTGTACTCGGGGATTGAGAATATTGAGGTTTGTTTCTCAAATCCCGCCTGATAATCTTCAGTCTTTGTTTTACCAATAACTTGAGCTGAGGTATAGCTACTTATTAATAATAAACTAGCTAATAGTTTTTTAACCAAGGGTGTCGAATACTCCCCAAGTTGCGTTGTTAAACGTTGACATATTGGTAATTAGTTCGTATATTATACGCCCAATACCAGTAATAGCTAAAGCTCCTAATAAATGAGCCCAGATTATAAAGAAATAATCTAAAATAGTTTGGCTTTCTGAAATGAATTTCATATATTGAATACGAAATAAGTTTAATGGTTTCATAATGTTTGTTGTTTTGAGTTACTGTTGAATTTTGTTTTAATTTACCTTGAGACCGATGGTTGCCGCCGTCGGTTTCATTTTTTGTACTGCGAAGTACTTTACCAATCTATCTTCTTCTTTCTTTTTTCTGTTTCAGATAGTTTGGGTTTGGGTTTAACATATACCTTCTTTACGACGGTATCTTTTTTTACTTCTTGTTGTGGCATATTAATAATGACTTGTGGAGCTGTTTCTGTAGTTTCTTCTACTACCGTTTCTTTTTCTCCTTCAAATAGACTTTTTATTAATAACCCACCACCAGTTGTAATGGCTAATGTTATTATACCAATAATTGCTTTTTTAATGTCTTCCATAATATTACTGTATAGTCATTTTAGTTTCTTGAACTTTGCTAGTGTAGTTATAGATTATAATATTATAGTCCCCTTCTTGGAGTGCTTTCGTATAGAATGTTAATACGTTATCTCCGATTTTAGCATTTATAATACTTTTAGATATAAGGATTTTAAAATGGTCTCTAATTTCTAAAGTATAAATTCCAGCTGTTTGAGTTTTAAAATTAAATTTGGTACCATCTTTGATACTACCTCCATCAAATTTTAATCCTTCTAAACTAGCCATTTCTAATCTACTTATTGGGTCTGTTTGTATATCAAAATTATCTGTATCTCTAGCACATGATAAGAATAATAAAATCACCCAGATGTAATATCTTTTTTTAAAATTGTATTTCATATTATTGTAGTTTTAATATTTGTTGTTTTCCTTCTAAACTAGCAGCATCAGTATTAAAAATAGTTACTAACCCTACTGTTGAATCTACATCACCTGAAAATATTAATTTGATAGTAGATCCATTTTCTATTATATCTCCTTGTTGGTTAATGACTCCTACATTAACTCTATTTGATTCTGCTGTAGCGAAATTAGTAGATGTGTTACCAACATTGAATATTACTTCTTCAAATGTTAATCTTGTGTTGTCAAAATCCAATTTGAGTTGTAAAGCTGCTGTGGTATTAGATAATATTTCTAATGTAGCTACTACTTTACCATCTTCCAAAGCTACACTATAATCAGCGTTTATAAACGATTCTCCTTTCATACTCATACCATATTGGAAGGATTTAGCTGACGCTAGTGTTACTTGGTTATCTTGACTTACAGTATGGGATAGGTTAGCATCTCCAAACATACCTCCTTTAAATCTTATCACTTGGGTGTTTTGGGTAAAATCTATATTAATAGCACTATCATCAGGAATACCTGTACTGAAAAGTTGTTGTGTTGTTAATGCATTATAGTCTGATGCTGGTACTACCATAGCAAATTCTTCAAATGTGTCGTATTCACTATATAGGTCAACTTGACCTAAAACATGCCCTAACATATTATAAGCATCTTGGGCTGTAATAGCAGTATCTTCATTTACATCTGCTGCTACATATTGTATTACATTAAATACTTCTCCAGTATTACCATGATCAAATTCTCCTGCTTCTTTTAGAGTTAAAGCTACATCTGATATTGTTACTATATTATCTTTTAAAGTAGATAATTCAGAATCTGTCCCATCCCATACAAAGTTATAGGTGTATGTTGATTCACTTTTAGTAATAAATTCAGTTATATTAGCATCTCCATTTGAGTCTAATTGAACAGTACCTACAAGAGTACCATCTTCAACTATAATTAATTTAACATTTGTAGGATCTATATTAGAATTAAAATCTACTTTAACATAGATATTACTATCTAAATCTTCTAAAGGTACGAAACTTATGGATTGGGTTTCATATGCTCTTACCTCACCATATGGAAAGACATATTCTGATGTTCCTGAGTTGTCTGCTACTCTAGCCATAGTAATATTAATAGCATCAGTATAATTAGAAACGCTAGTATCTTTTACTAAAAAATGCATAGTAACATAAGTACCTTCAAACGCAGTAGTTGATATTGCTTGCCAATGATCTACATTCCACCCATTAGAAGAACCATATGATCCTCCTCCTCCATTCCATTGAGCCCATAAATCATTTTCATCATAATTACTATTTGGAGTCCATTTTGTATCGGTCCAACTAAAAAGTGAATTATTAGCATTTGTGGGGGTGTTGAAAGTATGATCAACTAAAGTAAATGCATTAGAGTTATATTCAACATCCGCATGAATGTATGTAATATTTTTATCTGAGAGATTATTGAGGTCTAATTTTAAAATTATGGTATCGTTAACTTGAACTTTAGCAATGTCGGTCTCTCCTAAAGTGGTACTTACAAAATTAAGATCTATATCAATACCGTCTGTTGAGGATGTAAGTTGGCCTAAAACTATAGTAGGTAGTAGTAATAGAATTAATAGATTTTTCATTTAATTTTTAGTTTATTTATTAATTGTTCACATAGTTTTTTTATTGCTGTAGAAACATTTGATTGGGAAAACTTACCACCTTCATCTATTACTAAGGTGGATGTTGATATAGATTTAGCAGTTCCCTTAGCGGTTACCGATTTTTTCTTTTTACCATTTTTATATAAAGTTGCTCTAGCAGCTATTATATAAATGTCTATTTGCTTACCATAAACGGCAAGTTGGATGTTATTCTTCTGTACATCGAAGAATAATATCTCTACTGTAATTTCGGAAATTGAGTTGGGATTAAGGTCGTATCCAGCATCTTGGACTACTTCTTCAAGTACGTTACGTACTCCAAAGGCTAAGTCTCTATTGCCTGCTAAATCGCCTAATACGATTTTGTTTTCTACTTTACCTATATTGATTTCTTGGGATTTGGCCAAGAAGCCTACAAGGCAACTTAATATTACTATTGTCCATTTCATAATTACTGCGCGTTTGCAACAATTAAAAAACCATTGGTTAAAAAACGTTTGGGAAACTATTGGGGAAGAACTGTTTGTTTGTTGTCAATGATACATATACAAAAAAGAGCGCTATTGCGCTCTTTCTTTATAGTAGTTTCATTATTTTTTTAACAGTATTTTTACCTACCTTTATTGTGTGGTATGGTATATTATGTTTATCTAAAACCGTTTTACATAGTTTATCTATTGCTATTGATTCTTCTAAATCTTGGAATCTTTCATCCTCACTATGTATTGTTTCTCCTCTATCTAACAATATGTTTATACTATCATACTGATTATGTAGATCGACTACTAAATCATGGAAGGGCTGTCTATAATATTCAGCTGGGTATCCATTAGTATAGTATGTGTGGTAAATTGTAGAGAATAAAATTGGTGAATCAATTATAATATAATCTACTTTACCATATGCTTGTGCTATTCCCCTATGTTGATTAGCAAAAATATATAATTGATCTTTGATTGCAGGAAGATTATTATCCCAAGCTATAGTTTTAGGGAATTCATATGGATTATTACAACTAATATGGTTTTTCTTAAGTTTATAAGTTATACCAGCAGCAATCCCACTTTTTCCAATTCCAGGACCTCCAAATAAGTTAACTAACTTGCTCATTGAGTAAAGATGCTATATAAGTAACCACATATACCTACTACATTAAGTAAAGATAGGTTATATGATTTTGTTTTTTGTGTTTGTACTGTTAATAATGCTAATCCTATTACTGATAGTACTTTACCTAATAAAAAGTTTACAAAAAATGGACCTACCATTAAGGACGCTGTACCGATGTAAATTACAAATACTTTGTAAAGTAATTCTTTAGTTTCTTCTTTCATTATTCAAAAATTTCATTAATTAATAATCCTAATCTTTTACCAGCTAAAAATAACCTTTTTTCTAATACTGGTTGGTATTTGTATACGTAATCATACGATAAAGAGATACCTTGTGGTGTATCTTTATAAATTTGTTTTGCATATTGGTGAGATTCATAAGTCCAATCTACAGGGTTCATAGTTTCCATAGACGGTGTAATCTCTTTTTTACTCATTTTATTAATTAAATGTGTACTCCATTCTGTATAGGACATTTTAAAATCATCAATTAAATTAGTGTCCCACAACACATGAAGGTTAGTATTAGTTTCTTGACCTTTTCTACCTTTAAATTTTATTCTGATTTTACTACCACCATAATCCTCATACCTACCAGTATGCATGGGTTGGTGTAAATCACCAACTAAATGTACTAAATACTTAAGATAGAACTTTTTTGTTTCTTTATCAACATTAGGGGATTTTAAAATACCTATTGCTTTTTTGATAATGATAACTACATTTTCTTGGGTGTGTTCTATTTCTGTATATTCTTTATCTAAAGGTAAATTAACATAATGCCATTTACCAAATTTATCAAATTCAGGATTACTTCTCATTTCATCGGGCCATGTACTAACTGATGCTAATGATTCCCCATCTAATATATCGTATACTATTTCTTTTACTTCTTTGGTTAATTGTCTTTCGGCAATCTCACCAATAATTCTATGACCCACTTTACCCCAATCGTCTGCAAATAACATTGTTGGTAGTAATAATAAAACTAATAACTTTTTCATAATTTATTTAAATTTGTGATCAACCCATTTTTTGTAGTAATATCCTCCCATCAATAGTAGTATAGCTATACTACCATCAATCCAATTACCTACATGCTTATAACCTTCTTTTTCCCAAAGTTCTGTTAATACTTCCATAAAAAATAAATGGGGGCCGAAGCCCCCATATTATTAAAATTTATATTTAAGCGAAACATTCCATGTACGTCCAAATCCGAACCATACACTATTTCTTGTATCAATTCCATTCCAGGTAGTGGAACCAGCAGTTGCATGAATATTACTATTAGACTCTGCAATGTAAGTGGTATCTAATAAGTTATTAATGTTTGCTCTCAATGACCAACCATTAGCTGCATAAAATGTAGCTCCTAAATCTACAATACCATAAGAAGGTAATTTTAATGCTCCTTCATTATCTGGGTTAGTAAATGCTGAATCTGTAATACTATAATCAGCGTATAGACCATCTACAAATCTATAATCTAGATCTACTTTTAATTTATCACCTAATCTTTGATCAACACCTATAAAAGCAGTAATTTGAGCGGCATCTCCAACCTTAGCACCTTTAGTATAAAGTTTACCAGTACCAATTGATTGTTGGTTTTCGTCAAATAGCTCTGCTTCGAAGTCTTTAGTGTAAGTCCAATCACCAATAGATAACATACCTCTTAGTTTAGTTGAACCCATTCTATATGTTGCTTCAGCTTCAATACCTTTATGAGTTACATCAATATTTCTAAATTGAGCAAACCCATCAACTCCTTGTTGATTAGATAAACTACGAGAAACAAATCTATTACCCCAATTAGTATTATATGCATTAACATTTAACTTTAATTTCTTACCTATATAACCATATCCAATCTCAAATGATTCGATACGTTCGTTTTGTAGGTCTGGGTTGATATCATTTCCAAAGTTAGGAAATACGGCATCAAATAAAGGCTGTCTATCAATATAACCAGCATTTACAAATATGTTAGATTTTTTAGTAAAGTTATAGTTAATACCTCCTTTTAGATACCCACCACCTAAGTTAGCTTTATCTGAAATAGGATTATTTACGTTTGCAAATCTATCTTCTCTTTGGAATTGTTGGTTAGATGCTCCGGCTTGTAGTACTGCGGTAATCTTATCACCAGCATATTCTACTAAACCATTAACACCTGCCCACTTTACAAATCCAATATTGTAATAAGCAATTTTTGCTTCATTATCTCCAATATTAGTACTTCTAAATGGGTTAGCTGATACTAAATCACTCGCACCATAAATTTGAGTACCTAGATTTTGATTACCTGTAGAAGCATACCCTTGAAGACCTAATAAATCATTCATTGTTCTATAGTGATAACCAGTATAGTTACGTAAATCAACTCCTAAAGAGTATCTCATTTTATCTTTCTGGATGTTAAGCTTAGAAATAGCTCCAACCCAGTTATGGGAATTCATAGAAGCTCTACGTACTAATACGTTACGAGCATAATCTTTATCATTGTGAGATCCTACCTCATATTGGGAGTTATGAGCTACTACTGCGTCATAGTTAATAAAGCCATTAGCATCTCGAGTTCCTTTACCATTTTCTAAGTAGTGTTCAGTTAAATCCTTACGAAAAGGTAACATATCAATAGATCCTTCATAATAGTTTCTACCACGAGGACCTGTTCCTCCACCTCTACCAGCTGAACCGTATACAGATGTGTTTAACTGTACATTATCTGAAATATCCCAATCCCAGTTTATAGTAGCAAGAGGTTTATTGTAGAAGTTTCTACGTAAGTTATACTCTTCACCATTTAAAGTACCACCGTTGGTATTCCAACGTCTATCAATACCTTCATCTCCGAAGTTTTGATAATCTCTAATAGATACCCAAACATCTCTTTGGTGATGCCATTGTCCAGCACCTAAAAAAGAAAGGTTCAAGCTATGAGCTGAACCTTCTGGTGTATATCCTACGGCTGCGAAATAAGTCCATCCTGCTCCTGATGTATTATAAATGTATCCATCTCCAGACCATTTAGTTAATAAAAAAGATGATGACCAACCTTTATCATTTACCCCAGTATTATATACTGCAGTAGTTTTGGTATAACCATCATTACCCAACATCTGAGTTAAAGATCCACCTTGAGCTTTTTCAGCACTTTTAGTGAAAATAGAAACAGTACCTCCTACGGATGGTACTGCTAAAGAAGTGGCACCTAGACCACGTTGGATTTGGATATTAGATGTTACATCTGATAATCCTTGCCAATTCGACCAATACACCCAACCGTTTTCCATATCATTAACGGGTTGACCATTGATAAGAAAAGAAGTATTACGCTGATTAAAACCTCTTAAAGAAATACGACTATCACCATATCCCCCTCCTTGTTTAGTAGCATACACCCCTGGTGTCTTGTTCATGATTTCTGGAAATTCCTGATTTCCTACTTTCAACAACACCTCTTGTGCTGAGATTGTACTTACGGCAATTGGTGTCTCTCTTTCTCTAGCGACATCAATAACACGTGAAGTAATTACTACCTCTTCTAAATTTACATCTAAGATGGTTTTAGAATCAGTGGATGATTCTTGAGCGTAAGCTCCTACTGTTAGGAATACTAACAGCAACGTTGTAACGAGTTTTTTCATTTTCGTTTTTTTGAGTTTAAATTAAACAATACATAACCTTTAACGTAAATGTTTTACTTCATATTCCTCCCAACCCATTGTTGGTTTTTTATTTGGAAAGGAAAAGCAGCGTTTAACATTACTTTTTGTAAATTCAATACATTTAATAAACCTACTAGGTAGTGTAGCCCCTGTAGGTAGAATTGAATCTGAGAATTTTATTTCAATTGTGATTATTAGTTCTTCTTGATCATCCCATTTTCTTTCTTGCTCCTCTAATATTCTCCAAGCACCTCTATTTAGGTATTGGTTTTGTAAGGCACAGTTAAGATATGAAAATGTTTGTTTTAAGTTTTCTCTACTATCAGAAAATGTAGCAGCAGGAGCTAGATGACCTTTATCCCATACATTTCTATAATAATCTCTGTTATCCGAAGTATGGTATTTAGATTCTGTATAAAAGTTCATTGAACCCCTATCTACATTTTTAGGTCTATTTGAAGACCTGTAAACGAGTTTTAGGGGTTGTTCTTTTGTTTCAGAATAAATTACAGAAAATATAGGAGTATTAACTTTAACTTGTTGTCTTAAGTTAGGTTCTTGTAATTGAGCTTTAGTACAAGACGAAAACCCAATAATAAAACTAAATAAAAATAACTTCAATGTTTTTTGTAAATTCATTTTTTATTTTTACGATTATACATACTCATTAGCCATCACAACTCACGCAATCTGCTACTCTACTTCCTAAGTCTCCTTTAATAACGGAATCAGTACGTAGGTAATATAATGTCTTTATCCCCAGTTTCCAACTTTCTAGGTGAACTTGATTAATCCATTTTGGTGAATCATCAGGTGTAAAAGATAAGTTAAGTGATTGTGTTTGATCTATGTATTTTTGTCGTATAGCAGCTTGACGTACTAGTTCAAGTTGGTTTATTTCTGGGAATGTAAAGAATATTTCTTTTTCATCTGGTGTTAATACATCATCTGGTAATCCCATAACACTACCATCTTGTGCTAACATCATATCCCACCATTTATCTTGATTTTTACCTTTTGATTCAAGTAATGCTTCTAATGATTTATTTTTACGAATAAACGTTCCTTTAGCACCATTAAATGTGTAAATATTCGCTGGTAAAGGCTCGATACCTGCGGAAATACCTCCTGTTATGACACTATTCGATACAGTAGGAGCTGTCGCTAATAAATGCGTATTCCTCATACCTGTACCTTTACACCAAAGTGGTTCACCATATTCTTGAGCTAGATCTCTTGATGCTTTTTCAGCTTTAAACTTAATATCTGAAAATATATTATGTGTATGTGCTGTTGATGCTATTGAGTTAAATGGTAGATTCTTTTGTTGTAAAAATGAATGCCAACCCATTACACCCAAACCTAAAGCACGACCTTTACGAGCATGGTTATGAGTACGTTTTAGTGATTCTCTTCCTGATGATTTGTCAATGAACTCTTGCATTACACCATCTAAAAACCAAGTTGATAACTCTACAGCGTCTGTATCTTTCCACTCATCATATTTAGCTAAGTTTAAAGAAGATAAACAACAAATAAACGAATGTTCTTCATCTGTAAATAAAGTGATTTCAGTACAAATATTAGTCATACTTACTTCTAAGTTATTCATAGCATATGCTATAGGATTGTTTTTATTAACATTATCCTTAAACATAATATAGGGTTCACCTGTTTCCATTCTTGACTTTAAAATCTCAGCCCATAAACCCATTGCTTCTTGATCCCTTGCTTCTAACTTTCTCATAAAGGCATCATCAGCAACAACACATTGGTGTAAGTTTAGACATTGCCTATTAGGATCACCTTTAGGTCTTCTAATCTGCATAAACTCCGATATGTCTATATGATTAATATCTAAATTAACAGATGCTGCGCCTCGTCTTACATTACCTTGGTTTGTTGCTACTATAGTTGAATCATATATTTTAGCCCATGGAACAACCCCTTCAGATTTACCATTACCTGAAATCTCTGTTCCTCTACCTCTAATACGAGATAGTGAAATACCAACACCACCACCTTGTGATGTTAGTTTCATCAATTCCGCGTTTGTTAATCCAATACCTCTAACTGAATCAGGTGTATCTACTCCAAAACATGAGATAGGTAAACCACGATCAGTACCCATATTAGATAAAACAGGTGAAGCTAAACCTAACCACCCATTCCACATTAACTTAAAGAACTTATTTTCAAGTTCTGGTTTTTTAAGTCTCATAGATGCTGCTTTAGCTACTCGTCTATAAGCTGTTTTTGGTGTTTCACCAGGTAGTAAATAACCCTTTGAGATTGTTGAGAGTGAAATCTCATCAAAAAACTCAGGATAGTCTTTACCTGCTACCCAGTTATCAGTATTTGAAATCAAGTTGTTGTCCATGTTTTTAAAATATATCGTTTGCGTCCCAGTTTTGTGCTCCTTTACTATAGTTTGTAACTCTATTTGCGAAGAAATCAGTATGTTGTTTTCCTGCTGATAGTGAATCAAACCATTTCATTCTTTTAACAGCTGATTCATCTATGCCGTTTACAATAGCACCATAACCTAAATCACCCATTTTAGTATTAACTCTATGTTTAATAAAAGATACTAAATCATATTTAGGACATCCATCTAAATCACCCATCTCATAAACTTTGTCAATAAAATCTAGTTCGAGTTTTAAAGATAATCTTGCTGCCTCTTCGATTTCTGCTCTTAGTTCAGGTGTGTTTATTTCTGGGTTTTCCTCTAATAAAGTTCTAAATAACCAACAACCCGCATTTGAATGTAGTGATTCATCTCTAATACTCCACTCTACTATCTGACCTACACCTTTAAGTTTATTTTGTAGTTTAAAAGATAATAAAACAGCGAATGATGAGAATAGATTTACACCTTCAGTGAATGCTGAAAATATGGCTAACGACTTAGCTCTAGCATTCCAATCAGGTTTACCATCATGGCCATCTCTAACACTCATAAGGTTTTCGATTTTAGCCATCGTTGTTTCATCTTCTAAAAACTCACTAAAATCATCTAATCCTAGTTCTTCGTTTAATAAAGAATATGCTTCGGCATGTACAGTTTCCATATTAGCAAAACATACACCCATAGCAATGATTTCAGGTTTTCTAAACCACTTAGTAACTAAGTTTGACCAATAGTCGTTTACTACTGTTTCAGTTTGAGCAAATCCCTTGAGGATAGATCCTATAATATTTTTTTCAGTTTCTGATAGATTTGATTTCCAATCCGTTACATCTGCCATCATAGGAACTTCAGTCCATAACCAATGTGCTTGTTGTTGTTTTAAGTAAAAATCAAACGCCTCCGGGTATTCAAAAGGTTTGTAAACTATTCTCTCCTCAGTAATGTTCCTCATGTTTATTATTTATTTTCTGTTTTAAAAAATGCCTCGTAGGCTGTTGTATTCTTTAGTGCCTTCTTATCCCAATTGTCAACAGGACCTGCTGGTTTAGCCGCTGGGTTGAACTTAGGTGTATCATCATCCTCATCATCTTCGTTATAAGCAGATAAAACAAAGTGACCTGTTGACGTATCAGCGTTAACATTAAAGGTTAAACCATCCGTTCCATATCTGTTTTTCATAATATGGAAACGTCCTGTTCCTCTTTCTTTATCTTCTTTTTTACGAGATAACGACATCGCAAAATCAGTAATCATCATTTTATCGTATGAACCCGCTGCTTTATCTCCTTCGATAATCTTATCTTGAGCACCTGTTCTATTAACTTGAGATACTGACCAAATGGGTAGATCTAGTTGTCTAGCTAACCCTTTTGTACTAGTATAAATATCATCTATCTCTTGTTTCCGTTCAGAGTTTTTACGAGTTGATGCAAGAAGGTCAACATAATCTATTATAATAAGGTCTGGTTTATTTCCTATGTCTCCTACCTTTTGTAGATGTGATTCAATCGTAGATACTGTGGCTCTACCTGTTGGGAACTCTTTAATAATAACACTTCCTGGTAGATCTGCTATAACTGATTCAACTGTTTCTCTATGATTTATTATTTTGTCTACAGGTATTTTTGTAAAAAACGAATCATATCTTCTAGCAACATATTCCTCACCTAACTCTAGTGTATAGTGAACAACGTTATATCCTAACTTTGCGGCGTGTCCTCCTAAAGCAACCAACGCCCATGATTTACCACCACCTGGGTTACCAAATACTAAACCAAAATCTCCATTACCTAATCCACCCTGTAATAGGTTATTAACCCCATCCCAAGGTGTAGGAATAACATCACGTGATTCTTTACGATAACGAGATTCAATATCTTTTAAGTAATCGTGACCTATATTTTTATCTTGACCTGCTTTTAAAGCGTTGTCAACCATAAATCTAATACCATCAAAATCACCTGCTTTTAATAAATCAACAGATGACATAAGTGCTTTTTTCAGTTGTTGGTTTTTACAAAAATCAGTAAACTCTTCTTGAATATAAGCTAAATCTTCATCTGATGCAACATATGCTTGTTTAAGTTGGTCTTTAATAGACACTTGTAAGACATCGTTATCGATTTTCTGTAACTCTACTTTTAGAATATCCAGACTCGGTGTAGTGTGATACTTATCATAATATTTAAGTATTTCACTTACAATCCATTTATGTGAAGCTGATTCGAAATATTCATCTGAGATAATATCGTGTATGTTGGTAAGTAGTTCTTTATGAGTTAATAAAGATGATAACACTTTTATTTGGAATCCTTTCCCGTAATCGCTAACGCTATTTAGTGTCATGTAACTTTTATTTTATTATTTAATACGTCGTAATATACGAATCATATTTGGCTTATCCTACACTTTGTTGGAGAGGACCAAAGTTATCTTTTAACCAGAAATCTGTATTTCTAATCATACCCCCTAGTGAATCTTCGTTATATAAATCCATAAAGGGTTTAGAAGCTAAATCTGGTACTCCTGCTTTGATAGATTCGTCTAATAATATTTTATCATCTACATCTAACATAGGTTTTGCTAGGTCCATAATAGTATAGTTTTTACGTAAATCATCTTCAGTCATTATTATTCTTGAATATATAACATTTTCTTTTAACTTTTTACCTGCTATATCAAAAATATCGTCTAACGTAAGGTGTTGGGTTTGTAGTTCGGGGAATAGTTTAAATAGTTTTTTAGGACCTAATCCTTTAACTCCTGGTATTTTATCAGAGGCATCCCCCATTAATACCTTATATAGGATAAAGTTTTCAGCTTTCATACCAAACTTTTCAACTATCATAGCATCTGTATAGAAGTTTTTCTCAATAGGTCTGTATACGATTATATTATCGTTTACTAGTTGTAGGAAATCTTTATCTGATGATACAATAATACTACGTCCGTTGTATTCTTGATCTATAACTTGTGCTAAGTGAGCAATAACATCATCGGCTTCAACTTTAGCCATCGATATTACTTTGATTGGTAGATGTTTTAAATATTGGATTAACCTAACTATCTGATCTACTTTAGCATCATGTTCATCACCTACTGATTCAAATACTTCCCAGTTTGTTATTCGTTGTATATTCCTACCCGATTTATATTCGGGGAGTAGATTCTTCCTATTTGTGGATGAACCTACCCCATCGAATATTACATAAACAGAGGTCGGTTGTATTTGTCTTATTAAAGCTCCTAAAGATCTTAAAAACCCTCCTAAACCACCAACGTGTATACCTTGTGGGTTTACAGCATTAATCATTGCAAAGTTTCTAAAGAATAGATTTAAACCATCTATCATTAATACTCTATCGTTTGGAGTGGAATCTAGTACGATCCCATCCTCTTGAACGTTGTCCAAGAGGGCTTGTAGATCTTTATTCATAGTTTTTTGTTTATTGTGGTTCTTGCTCAAACATAGCCATAGGTGATGATGACTCGTTTTCTTCAACTATATCAAACTCTTCACCGCCTAGTTGGGCAGCCCAACTTTTAGCATAGTCGGTTTTGTAAGTTTTTAGTGCTTTCTCATCATCATCAATAAAACCATGAGGAGTCATAACAATACGACCTCTGGTGGTTACACCATTGATGTGATTTTTATCTATTTGAAGATTTACACGTTTAGCGAACTCAACTTGTTTACCATCTTTGATGGCTTTAATCTTAGAAGTACCAGCATTTGTGATATTACCAAAAGTAATAACTAACGTTGAATCATACCACATAGACATACCACCTTTATTTTCCATCTTGGGTTGACCCATAGGAGATGCTGGTTTTGATGTCCATACTTTATTAATACAAACTAATGTATTAGTGTAAGCAGATGATTCTTTACGAGATAAGGTAATACGTTGATTAACACCATTACCAAACTGAGTTGACATAGCACCTGCGTTCCATTCGTTGTTATTTTTATTTGATTTTAGAGACATTTCACAAGGTACTGATCCAATACTATCCCATAGGAATAATAAATCATAAGGTAAGTTACCTTTCTTTTGTTCGTCTATTAAATCTAAAATGAAACCTGCTACACCTTCAATACTATGGATTGTTTCTCGGTCAGCGTATAAGAAGTTTCCTTCATAATCTACTACCTCACCCTTATCATCTTTGATTTCTTCAACTTGGAGACCCATCATACGTGCGTGTTCCCAATTCCATTTCATCTCAGTAATAATAAATACTGGGAGTATTTTTCGTTTTTGTGCTTCAACTGCCGCTTCAATAAGTGCAGTTGTTTTGCCTGTATCTGAATGTCCTCTTAGTAACACAATATGACCCATAGGAATACCTGGAATCGATGTTACATCTTGAAACGCTTGAGATAGTGGTAACCACTGTTGTTCTTTAAACTTAGAGTTAGATGATAATCCTTTCTTAGTTTTAAAAGCGTTTAAGTTAAAGTTTGATTTCAGTTCAGCAGATGCTGCTTCTGTTAGTGATTTTTTCTTTGCCATTTATTAGTCTTCGAATAATGAATCAAATTTATCTGTTTTTGCTATTTTAGCTTTTGATGTGTCTGCTGCGTAATTATTACCCTTCTCCCAAGGTAAATCACCTCTACTTTCAGTATTAGTATTTGATGTCATCTCAAACGGAGTTGGTGCTTCAGATGAAATAGAACCTTCACTTTGGTTATCACTTTCGGGTTCTAAATAACGACGTAATGCATCTTTCATCTCATCAAAAGTATAGTTTTTAAACTGCTCTAGTGGATTTGGTTGTGTGTTTAACCAAGTTTCAACTTGAGTAGCATCTTCACTTAAGGGTGAGTTTTGACGTTTAGCTCTGATTGATGTTTTATTGTATTGAGTACCTGTAGATTCTGGTCCTACTGTTTCAGCAGTAAAATCTAACCCACCTGTTACATCTGTAAAATCACCAATCTCTTCATCAGCAGCCATAGCTAATAACTCAGTATAAATCTGTTGGCCAAATCCCCATAGACGAACACCTTTATCTTCTTCACCTCTTACTACTACAGGTGCGAAAATACGATTTTTAGCTCTTAACTTACGTGCTAAATCGAAGTTGGATTTGTCGTTTGAATCATACAATTTTTGTACAAACTCAGCAATTGGATCCTTACCACCTGTATTTAGGGGTGAAATCATTACCTTATTAGTAATACCATAATAAAACTTAAGTTCTGAAAATGGGTTTTCTGGAGTGTACTTTGAAGGTACTAAACGGATTGTTTGTTTTCCTACTGTTGGTTTCCAAAAGATAGTTGTGTAGTCTTTCTTCTCACCTGTGCTACGATTTTGAATCGTATCTAATTTACTTTTTAATAAATCTAAATTCATATAACTATTATTTAATGTTTATGTATGTTATAATATACGATGGCTCCCTACGGGAGCCAAATTATTTGTATGTTTTTTTGTATTTATTTTACCTCAATAATACGATGTATTTTCGTATTTAACTGTTTTAACTCGTTATGTTGAGTTAACAGTATACAGTTTCTATAGTGATTCCAATCAATCGGGAATTTGGTATCTACTACTCCACCGTTTAACTTTTTAATCAACTCGTTTAGAGCGTTTATGGTATATAGTGTATTACTATCTTTTTTTCTATGTACTAGAATAGTATTATCTGGGATAGATGTTACATTACCATGATCAATGTTATAACTAATGACTAAATCATCAGTGCCCACTATCTCTAGAGCAAATATTTTATTGTATAGTATGTTGTATGTTGAAGTGATTCCAGATATTAAATCGTCTATATCTTCTCGTGTTGTAAAACTAACTAGTAGTTTGTTGTTATAACCCATTGTTATATCGTCTATTGTATTATAATCATAACCAATATTGGTTGATTCGTTATACATATAGGTACTGTTAGTCAAAATCGTAGTCATAACCTTTTGTTTTGCTGGTGTTTAAACCATGATTAGTAAATATTTGTTGAATATCGTCTATTATATCCTCTTCCTTGTTGTAGTCAATTAATATTGAATCATATGTGTATAAAACTATCTTACTTTTCTTACCCTTTAATATACGAAAAATATCCCATATAGCCAAGATATTCTGACTCGTTTCTAGGTGTTGTAACAAGTAATTAAATAGTTTATTACTATTCATATTCTCTAAATTATCCTTATAAAATCTATATTGGGATATAGGGCATTCAATATAACCCTCATTTTGAAACTGGTACCATAGTTTATCCATAAACGTTTGTAAATCTCTAAAGAAGGGTAAATCCTTATATTCTTTAAATATACCTCCATAGAGTTGTTTAAACGTTAATTCCTTAGCTTTATTCCTATCCACCCTATACATTTCAGCAAAGTGTGTATGAATATCAGAGGTGGGAAAAGTATAATCAATAAGACTAGCTGCAATAGAAGGATGATAGGCAATAACATCAAGTTCAATGAATTCATCGTTTTTAGGTATAAAACATCGTCTTTCACCATTTTTCTTATTAAGTGCTGCATAATTTACTCCTTTAAACTTGTTAGATGGTCTTGTAGTGGTAGTGTTGAGGTTGAATTGTGTGTGAACTGTATCTGCTTTGGTAGGGTAAAAGTGTTCACTGAATAATTGGGGATTGATACCGATCCCATTCCGTTCGATGGCGTTGAATACCACACTTGCTTTAGTGTTATAGAACTCATAATATGGTGTTTTTTCTTGGTGTATTAGTGGTTTAACTTCATTATATATAGACTCACACCACTCATAGTGTTTAACTAGAGGCACAAGTGTATTTACGTTATTTAGTTTATGGTATTTACGATACATTATATCGTAAGTTGGTATATTTGGTAAGTCAATATTACTAGGAGGTAATAAGATATCCTCTAGGTTTTGTAGAATAAAATAGTGTAGGAGTTGTTTTTTGTTTTTACAATATAAAACATCAAACTTTTGTAGGATTTTATAAACCCAATCTTTTTCAACGTTTATAGCCTCGCTATGTGAAGTACATAACATAAAACCTTTTGATGCCTCTAATGGTCTAATATAAACAGCACATAAATCGTTTATGGCTGGGTGTATCTGATCGTTATTTGATATGATTTCAATATACGCCTTTTTATAACCGCTGTTATAAAACGTTTTAAGTTGCTCTAAGTCCTCTATTAACCAGTACATTTATAACCTTTTTGTTTATCTCAATATACGTCACTTTTTTGGATAAACAAACATACCTTTGAATGAGTTTACAAAGCCTGGTAGTTGCTGTCTATTTTGGATATCTTTAGCTGTATTAAGATTTGCTTCAAATACCTCATCATCGTTTCCTTCTAATCTCCAAATCATAGTGATAGGGGTATATAGTTGGAATAATATATCGATTGATTTAGTTGATAGTTTTCTAAAAGTATCCTTAGATATTTCGAAATATATTTTCTGGTTTGACTTTTTAGTAAAGTAGCGAGATGCTTGTCCTAAATATAACTCTTCAGGTAGGGGTTGGAATATATGATTTTTAGGTACTTGACCTGGTGTTTTATTTACTATTTCAGATGGGTAGTTAACAGTCCACTCAGTAGTTGTATTTAGTGGGGTTTGTTCTATTGGTTTTGGTATTGGTAATAGCTTAATAGTTGGTTTATCGTCTGGGGTTTTACCACTAAACACTTCACCATTTGATGCCCTCCAATACGACCCAACATAAGGTAAATCGTTATCAAATCGTATGAACTCTTTACCATTAGTAAAAAGATCAGTTTTTATTTGTGATTTGGGATAATATGACATTGATTATTCACTTTTAGGTTTAGCTATAGCATTTATAGATGTTGACCAACCACTACTATCTACCTTATGATTTATACCCATAACTACAAACTCCATAACCTTAGGATAGTTATAAGGTAAAAAATCTGTATTTAATCTTAGTTGGTTGTATATTTTTATACCAGACATACCTATTATATCCAAAGAAAGTTCAATAGGGATAAAACCTATATTTGATGTTGGTTTATTCTTTTCTTCTGATTTAACTATATCCTCAATAGTAACGTAGTTTTTTAGAATATTTTTACCTTTTTGTATAAAATCAGGATCGTTTTGGAAATATTTTTTACCCATAAACGACTCTGTTTTTTGTTTACCTCCTTGACCCATTCCTCCCTTTATTTTAGTATATCGTTCGGAAAAACATGCTTGAAGGTAGGTATCTAAACTATTATTCCATTCCTCTCTTAGTTTTTTATTATTTTCATTTTTTTCTTTATTGTTACTAAACCAACCTGAGATACTATTAGCTAGATTATATAATCCTGGTGTGGCTACTGCGAAGAATACTTCCCAAGGAAAGTCTTTTGGTTTTGGTTTTTCAGTTGGGGTAAAGCTTGGTTTTTTAACAACACAAGCATCTGGTGTTCCTATAGTTGAGGATTGATTAAACCTATCTATTAAACCATTATTCCATTTTGAAAAAGCAGTTGCGTCTTCATTAGCTACATTATTATTAGCTGTTGCTCCTATACTAATTGTGGTAGCTAATTTTGATGTTATTTGGGTTTTAAAGGAATAACCTTTAACAAAGTTAGATTGATCACCATTAAAACCAGCAACTTCGATAATATTTGATTTTTGGGAGTCAGGTAGTATTCCACTTTTAGTTAAACGAGGTGCTAACTTTTGATCTCTTATTATTAGTTCATTTTTTTCTTCATTAATTGTAGTTTCTAAATTACATATATTAGATAAACTTCTATTAATACCACCTAATATACCAGTAAGGAAAGAATAAAAAGAAAGATTACCTTCTTTATCTATATTTGAAGATAATATTTTTTCAATAAATGAAAAATTAAGATAAACATTATGTATGAAGCCCATACTACCATCAGAGGCACCAGTATCGAAATCATTCATAACCTCAGTCCATTTTGGGGTTTCTATACCTATTAATCTAAAATTAGGTCTAATAATACAAGTTTGGGGTTCTACTGATATAAGTTTTGGTTTTGATTTCATAATACAATCAGTAGATGTATTTATGTAAAACATAGGAAAACAACTTGAAGGAGTTCCGTTGGACATATGAATTAATATTTCCTTTTCTATAAACTCTAATAGAGTTCCTAATCTCATATATAACCTACCTTCAAGTGGGGTTGAAGATGTGAAAATAACTCCTGTTGTTGTAGCTTTCTCATTTATCTTTATAACACCACTTTCCCTATTATTAAAGTCCTCATCTGTGTATTTAGATTTGATTACTTGTAAAAAGTTAGATATAGCGTTTTGATTTACTTTATCATCAGTTATATCATCCCCATTATTAGATTCTCCTTTTAGTTTGGATTCATCTATTTGTGAGTTAGGGGGTAATAAATTAACTTTAAAACTTTCAACTACATCCCCTAATGAAGTTAGTTTTATAGAAATATCATAACTCCCATCTGGTTGATATGTCCAATTAAAGTTTGCTACTTTAGCAAATAAAGCATCATAATTACCTTGTTTACTTTGTCTTTGTTGTTCTATTTTACTTAAAACATCTAAATGTGATCCGTTCCCATTGAAAAAGAAGTCATCTATTAAAGTAGTATTAGATCTAACAACATTATTATTGTTATCAACATATATTGAATTACCCCATTCAAGCATAATAGTAAAACCTAATCTTAAATATAAGGTTTCTATTAACTCAAATTGGAATTTATTATATGCTTTTATATTAACATTTGCTTGTTTAATAGAACCCCTATTCACAGGTGTTATATCTATACTAGTGATACCAGGTAGTGATTTTAAACCGAATTCTGTACCACCAAAACCATATGCTGAGTTGTTTATTAAGGTATTAGATTGGGCTACTCCAGCTCTCATATTACCATCGAGGGGAGTTAAACCATTAAATAATACTGATTGTTTTGCTAAGTGGGTCCCCTTTGCATAATCCCCACCAAGACCTAGTTTTTTTAGTCTATTTTTACCATCATTATCATTACTTAAATCTACAGATGATGCCATTTTAATCCAAGGAACATTGGAGTTAAGGTAGGTCATTTGTTCAGGTGTTCTATTAGAAGAAAACCCTGAACCATATATTTTTTGTCTGGCGGTTATTTGACTATTTACATAATCCTTAAATGGTTCACCAACTATTGGAGTCTGATTTTGAGCCATGATTATTCATTTAAAACTTTAAAATTTGATAGAATGCCTGATAGATTTGCTGGTATTCTTAGTTGTATTCCTGTTGGTGGGAAGTATGTTGATTGATCTAGTGTATCGTTTGCCATAGATATAACCCACCAAAGAGTTGAATCGTTATAATATTGTAATGCTAATTCATCATACCTGTCACCTATAGTAGAATATACATACAAATCTTCAAAACTCAAAGGGATTTTTTGATATTTTGTAGTTGTATACATCTGGTTACCCATACTACCTGTAGTGATTGGTTGGTCTATGTATCTATTCATTGTTTGCCTGTATTTTCAGGTTTAGTCTTATTTACGTTATATCCTGTATTTGTAGGTTTTGATGCTGCTAGAGCGATATATCGTTGTAAACCATATGAAGATACTGTACCATTTTCAAACCCAAGTTTTTGTTTTTGAACTACAAAATCATGTATTGGTTTAAATGATATAGATGCTTCTAAAACATGAGGTAGTTCTTTAACACTTGTATCGTGTCTAAGACCACCACCACCTTCTATTTCAGTACCACCTTCAGGTGCACCAGCAACTGCTATTTCCCATGGTGAGTTATCTGGTATATTAAGTGAAAGTGATTCTATAAAACCATATTGTTCATATAGGTATCCACCTACAGTTAATCTTACTAAAGGTCCAGCCATATATCTATCATTCACATAATCGGGTGCTAAGTTAGATGCTAGGTAGTTTAGTTTTTGATGCATTATCATCAATTCGTTTTTACTTTGAGCTGGGACTGTCCAGTTCATAGAGATAGAACGATCGAATCCTTCATAGTTATAGAAGTTTTCAGCTCTACCCATAAACTTTTGTGATGACCAAGATGAGTTATAACTATCAGAAAATGATCCTAAAAATGCTCTAAAGTGTATGTAGTTACTTCTTGATGGGTTTTCTGGATCAACTGATGCTATTCTAAACTTAACTAAATCGTTAAGTGATGAATCGTTTTTAGCAGTTAATCCTGATCTATATATTGAGTGTGCTGTTATTTTATCTACTGGGAGTGTTTTCCCATCAATCCTTTTACCTAATTGGTAATCACTTATATCACCACGTTTTCCAGGATCACCTACACCTACTCTATTTACTATGTTTTGGGTTTCATAGTTTAGGGAGTTAGATATAGTTTCAGTGGGTTTTTTAGTAAGTGATTTTCTAAAATCAGGTCTTATTATAGGACCTAGACTTTGAGGAAGTTCTCTTAACTGCTCTTGTGTTAAGGTAGATGATAAAGATTTTGTTGGGTTAGCAATATCTTGGTTAGTATCTAACGTAATACTACCATCATCATCTTTCTTATATACTGAATTACTAAACAACTGTAGAGATTTAATCTCGTTAGTTGTTGTTACTCTATTTAAGAATGTAGATTCTTTAGTTAACTTTTCATACCTTCTTGATAGTGAAGCATTTTCATTAAATATTTGAGCACCTTTAATAGCAATACTACTAGGTCTTTTAAATACTGAGTAATCAGTATATGAACCTATAGAGAAATCTTCACCAGTTGCCTTTGGGATTGTAGGAAAACCAAATATATTTGATGTAAAGGATAATACTGATGATGCTATATCGGATGGAGTATCTTTATCTTCGGTATGTGCAAAGAATTTAGATTGATCTAAAATAACGTTATTTTTACCTGTACGTTGTTCAGGCGACATCCTGATTGTAGTATAACCTACACCTACAACAGATCCAGGTCCTCCACTATATGAATCTAAAATATTAGGTCCATCAAGTTTAATAAACCTATTTTTTAACTTATCAGTAAAAGATGGGGTAGTACCACTAGATGGTTTTTGGGTTCTATTAATCTTGTTATTAAAGTAACCTACTAATCTATTTTTTCCAGTTTCTTGATCTCTTCTAACTACTTGAGCATATGCGGGTAAACCTAAGGGGTTAGTAACATCAAATCCTAAGATTGTGTTACCATCATCTGGGTTATCTACCTCTCCTGTTTTTCTAAAGGGATTAACACCTTGTTTATTAAGGTGACCGCCTAAACCAACAACACCTACTTGAGCTAACGTTGAAGTTGGTAAATAAACACCCTCGTTAAGGATTCCAGAGGCCTCAGTAGCAACTCCTAATCTTGATAGTAGGTTTTGTTTAACTGAAAATAGTTTACCTCTTGTTGTTAATGTTAATAGTTTGGATATGCGAGTTATATCAGTAGCAGAATCCTTTAAAGTTCCGTTTCTAAGCAGAAAGTCGGTTTCCTCCTTACCTGACCACTCATCCTCTAAAGGAGGAAGCCCAGTCCAAATAAAGGGTTCTACTTGGGATTGGTTACCTATATTACCACCAACAGACCAAGGAGTGAGATGTCTCTGGAAATGATTTCCAGATCTATCTCTTAGTCCATTAATTTTATCCCAACTAACAGGTTCATCTTTGAACAGTCCCATATAACTCTAGATTAATTTATTAATTAATCTGTTAAGTCTGCTGCTTGATCTACTGTTACTCCTGAGTCTAATACATAGTCCTTATATTGACCTTTAGAAAAAGTATTGTTGATTGGGATGATTCCAGATGCTAGGTTTGCAGTTGTTGGAATACTACCGTTGTTTACAGATTTTGGAGATCCTGCTCTTACTAAGCGGTCTTCAAGTCCTTTGTAATCAGCCATAATTTATTGTTTTTAGTTATTATTGATTTATTATAAATATTATTGAATTTGGTAAGTGTTCATAGCTGTTACAGTTCCGAACTTAGTTCCATTCATACTTACTGTTCCTTCTTTAGTTGCTATGTTTTCTAATACTCTTTTTATTGCTTTTAACTCACCTTCCATCATAGCGTTACTAACTGGTGCTATAGGTTGTGTTGTATTTTGGTTATTTGAAACCATACTATTTGTAGTAGGTCTATTAATAACTGAGTTTTGTGTTGGTTGATTTGTAGTTACTGAGTTTTGTATTGATTGACCATTATTATTAGTGGTCATATTTTGTTCTAGGTTTGTACCTGCTACGATTGTATCTTTATCGTTAAATGCTATTTTACCTTCAGGTGATGATAATACACGTTTACCATATCCAGATTTAAATGCTATTTTATCTTTAGGTGTTGAAACAACTTTACCCTGTCCAGGTATAATACCATCATCCATTGTTAAAGCTTGGATACCCTTATAGGCTAAAACAGCACCAGCAACCGCTGCTACCCCCAATAAGGGATTTATTGCTGCTGTTCTTGCTGCTGCGAAGGCTGCTGATATTTTAGCTTTGGCCCCCATAGCAGTTTCTATGATTAATTGACTTTTTTGAGATGCCAGCATTGCTTTTGAGAAACCATAAGCTGATTTTAAACTTTTTCCAATAGAAGTTAAAGGACCTATAGCTAACGCCCCCATAATACCATACATTGCTGTTGAATTACTTAATAGACTTGTTACTAAATTAGCCATATCACCAAGAGGTCCAGCTGCTATATCAGCAAGTGTACCTTTCATAGCTAAAATCATATTTTGAAATGCTTCTTGTGATTTTACCATTTCTACTTGTTTGGCAACTTCTTCTCCCTTTAAAGCAACTATTTCGGCTTGATTCATTTCCCCATACTGTTGCATCAGTAAGGATTCGGATAACCCATCAACAGACATACCAATGGCATCAGCCATTGCTTCCTGTTGTATTCTATTCATTTTAGAGAAATCTTCAAATGTTCCCATTTCACGATTAATCTCCTCCATTAATGTTTTCTGATCATTATTTAGGGCTGCTAATCTAGCTTTTTCTAGATTAATATCTTTACCTAATAATAACTCTGCTTGTAGTTCTGCGTTTATGGATGATTCAAAATCCATTAACTTACCTGCTATTGAGTTTACTTGATCTAAACTTAAACCTAATGCTTTTGCTTGTGCTACACCTTCAGTTAATGCTACTACAGAACCTTGGAATTGAGCTAAACCATAAGCACCGGCTTTACCAACTTCATCCATTACCCCCTTAACGTTTATAGCAACACCTTTTTGTGCTGATAAAGCACTTACAGTTTCGTATTGAGCGAGGGTTTGTTCTCTAAAATCTTCACCTGTAGACTCTGCTATTTGTCTAAGTTTTGTAGCTGAATCAACACCTATACCTAACTGATTAGTAAGTTTACTTTGTGATGCTGCATTTTCAGGTATGATTTTACCTGTTAAACCTAAGGCTTCGTTAAACTGCATTTGTGCCTCTACTAACCTTTGGGTGTTTATAACAGTCTCCCCAGAGGCTAGAGTAATTTGAGCGAATTCTTCTCTTACATTTTGGGCTTCATCGTATGATACGTTCATACTTTTAGATAAATCAACTACTTGCCCATTTACTTCACCTGCTATAGCTATAAGAGCAGTGAATATAGCTTCTGGTGATTTGATAGAATTGGCTAGACCTTCAAATGTTAAACCTAGTGTTTTGCCTAACTTTTTAAATTGGCTAGACATAGAGTTAGATGCGTTTCTTGCTGCTGATTCTAGACCTTCTAGACCTTTTTGAGCTTTTTCTAAATCTCCCTCTAATTTATCTACCCTTATTTTTCTACTTCCCTCAGTACCTAATTCTATAAGCTCTTGAACCTCAGCAATATCGTTTTCAATTTTGGCTTTTGCGGCTTTATCAAATTCGGGATCAAGTGAAAACTTAAAGTTAACTTCTTTATCTTGTAGGGTTTTTAATTCATCTTTTAATTCGATTACTTCTTGTTGAGTTAAAAGAGCAACATTACTTATTTCTAATAAGGAAGTTTTAGCGTTATCTATGTTAACGTTAAATGCTTCCTCATCTCTTATATATTCTTTAACTTGTCTAAACTGATCTATAGCATCCTCTGCTATTTTCTCTGCTTCGGCTTTTATTTTATCAATATCAAATACACCAGTTATACCGGTTACTTTAGAAAGTGAAGTTAAAAGACCACCAGTGATACCAATAGAACCCTCAATAGCTTTTCTATCTAAAATCTCTCTCTTTAGCCCCTTATCTATTACGTCTTGAAAGTTTGAGGATTTATCTAATATGGAATTGATATTACCTAAACGTGTTTCGTGTTCAGCTAAGTCATTAAGGGCTTGGGTTTGGGATTTTTCAGCTGCCGCTCTTTCTTTTTTCTTTTCGGCTGTGAGGTTTTTGGCTGTACCTATCTCTTGTATTTTAGATTTTGATACTTTTAGAGAATAATCAGCTTCTTCTTTTAAAGCTTCAATTTGACTCCTTTGTTGTTTTAGATTTGTAAAACTTATATCTGCTTTTTTCTGCATAGACATAAGTTCCTTTGAATCCAACTTTATTCCCTTATTCTTTTGGGCTAAAATCTTACTACTTACATCCTCTAAAGTTCTAGTAGAGTTAGTTATTTTATTGGTTGCTACTTTACCTCTAGTTAATTCATTAACTATACTCTGAAGTGATTTAAAGGTATTAGAAAATTCATCGTTAGTATTATTTAACTCAGTATTAACTCCCTTTAGGGATACCTCTAATTGTTTAATAGCAGAACCTGCATCTACAATATTCTTTTGATCAAAATTTCGAAATGGATTTGATCTTCCTAACTGATCGTACTTTTTCTGTACATCGTTAAGTAGAGCATTAATCTGATCTAGTTCCTGTTTTGTGGGTGTAGCCAAAGTAAGGGTGTTTTATTATAAATATTACTACTTATAACTTGTTTTAGTATATTGTTGAGAAGCTGCCTTAAAGTCCTGAACGTTTACTTTACCATCCTCGCCTACTAACGTTTGATTTGTAGTATTATTAGCCTTAGATGCTTGTTCGTTAGCATCATTTTGCTTTTCGTAATACTCGTTTATTAACTTAAAAGTCGTATTACGTAGCCAAACAGGCATATTGTATAAAGTACTATAGTTATAGCCTCCGTTACCGTGAAATATTATTTCGTGGATTTGTCTAAATAAACCAGCTCTATAAGTCGGAGTCAGGCCAAAAAAAGCTGAGTCCAATGGGGATTTCCCTATCGATTCCTGCTGAGCTACGAAAGGTCATGTCTACATCAGGCATACACGTTTTATAGTGTTTCCTGAATGCACGTGAATCCATAGCTAACATAAAGTTATCTACAAACTCGCCAACTGACTTGGCAGCACCGTCTCCTTCTACGGCAGTTATAATGGTTTTTAATCTAGTTGAAATAGCGGGTGATGAATCAGGTCTGATTTTCTTTATCCCTTCAATATCTTTTTCGATACGTTTTTCGTCTTTACCTGTTAAAAGTTTAAACTTAACAACTGTATCTGCTTTTGGTAATCTAAACTCAAACTCGTTTTTACCTTTTGGTAGGTTATCGAAATCTATATCGATGTTATCTAGTTCTGATAGATTTACTATATCGTCTACTCCGGCTATTCTAACGGGGTATTCAGCACCATACCCAAGTACGCGAGCAGCTATTAGTAGTGCGTTTTTATCGCCTAATAATAAGTCATCTACGGTAAACTTTGGCGCTACTATAAGCGATTCTAATAGTTTGTCTAAAACTGTACCGTTTGTAATATAGTTTTGATTTGTTAGTATATCCTCTTCACGAGCAGTCATATACTTGATTTCAACTTCTCCAGCTGCTAAAGGTGAATCCTCAGCATAAAAATGACCTTTTGAAGGTAGCATTACTGTTTCGGTTGGGAAATTAAATTCTGCCATAATCTTGATTTGTTGTAACGTTTTTATTATACATAATAACATACAAAAGGGGTTGACATAAGCCAACCCTCTTTTATAAAATATTTGTATTTCTTCTTAGAAGTTCAATACTGCGTAATCAATCTCACACGTCATAGTGATTTGTTGAGCTGTTGATTCGTTATCGAATCCATACTCACCAAAGTCGGCGTTAGAAATCATAGCACCTTTTAAGATCCACTCAGAAACGACATCTCCAACAGGTCCTAATACATTGAAAGTTAAATCTTTCTTGTAGAAATCACTGTACCCATCTCTTCCTGTTACACTTTCGTGATGTAGACGAACCCATTCCATAATAGATTGTGCTCCTGAAGGTGTGATTGCATCATATAACGTAAACGTTACTGGTTGCCATACAGTTTTTCCTTTAAGGTTTCTTCTTGTGTTGACATGATTAAGAGTTATTACTTCTTGACTCATTTGGATCGCACTTACTCCTTTAATCATGTAAGATGGAAAACCGTCAATCAGCATCATGTACCTGTTCTGTTGTTTCGGTTCAAAGGCCGTGAAGAACATTTCGTTAGTATCGAGTATCGCCATTTTGTGTTTTTATTTTATTATAAATATTTAATCCCTTTGTTTTTTATTCGAAAGTAGCTCCAGTTGGTGTAACATTGAAATCTAACAATACGAATTCAGCTGTTTTGGTTGGTTGTAAGAAGATTTGACCTACTAATTGGTTTCTATCTACTACATCTGGTCCGTTATTTGACTCATCCATCACTGTCTTAAACGCATACAAACCTTGACGTTGTTGTACTGATTCTAAGTATGGGTTTACTTGTGTTAAGAAGTTATTTCTTGTTGATGCTGAGTTTTGTTCGAATACTAATGTGTCTGCTATTTGAGAAACATATGTTTTAACAGCGATTAATAATCTACGAACGTTTACTCTATCTAAAGCAGAAGCACGTTTTTGTAGTGTTTTCTGTCCAAATACTACTACTCCACTATTTGGGAAAGTAGCGATTGGGTTTACATTTGCTTCATATAGTGTATCTCTTGTAGATGAAGGTAGTTTACGTTCTGCTCTAATAACAGATCCTAAAGCTCCTCTGGTTAAACCTGCAGGTGCGAACCACGCGTCTGCTGATGCGTCTGTATAAGCATATACTCCTGGAATCATAACTGATGCAGGTACCCAAACTTGTTTTCCTGTTTCAGGATCGATTGTTTGACACCATGGCCAGTATGCAGTAGCGTAACTAGAATCGAAAGCGGCTGCTTGAGTAGTTACTGTACCTACGTTTGCTTGGAAGTTAACTAAATCTACGATAGAGATATTATCTCCTCTATTTACTGAGTTATTAGCTACTGATGAAACGATTGCAGCGCCGTTTTGTGATGTTACTCCAGGTACAGATATTGAATTGTATCTATATTCATCTTTATTAGCCATTAACTGAACTGCTACTTCATAATCTCCAGCTGTTAATCCTTGAATATCGGCTGTTGATACATTTTCGTAGAAGTTAGCAGCACTCGCTGTATTAAAGAATGCTCCTGTTGCTCCTGTAAACGAACCTGAACCTACTATAGGTAAAGATGATGTGAAAGCTGATTTTGCTTGTCCGTTGTTATCAAAGTAATCTGGTGTTTTGGTTGATACACTTTTAACTCTGATGAAACTTGATTTATTACGGAATGTACCTTGGTTTTGAATATAATAATCTCCACCATCATTCATTACTACTTTTTTAGAGTTTCCTATTACTGATTCAATATAGTTTTCAGCTTTTGGGTCTAAAGATAAGTTTGTCCAAGTTTCTAATATTGATTTGTCTCTGTTATTGTCATTTCCCTTACGAACTAATAAACTAAACTGTCCTGATTGAGCATTAACAGATGATACTTCCCAACGAATGTTATCGCTTGTACCTAACTCTAAAGCTCCTTTCGATTGAGAACCTGAGTTATTCATAATATCTCCTTCAGATAAAGTTTCTAATGTGAAAGAACTAGATGTATCAGAGTTGATAACAGATGTTGATTCAGCAGAACTGAAAGAACCACTAGTTACTCTAGTAACTAATACTGATTCTCCTCCGTTTTGGAAATAGTTGTAAACGGAAATACCCGTTAAATAATTGTAGCTATCTGAGCCACTTGTTACAGCCCCACCAAATATTGACTTATACTGTGAATATGAAGTAACGGTAGTTGGAATTTCTACAGGTCCTTTAACAGCTGGTCCAATAATAGCGGCACCAACGGTTACTGGTCCTTGTGATACTTGAGATGAGTCATTTTCTCTTGCAAGTACTCCAGGTGATAATAATGTTTCTGCCATTTTATATGTTTATTAGTATTATTCGTTTGTTATAAATACTAAAACCTTTCTTAAAAACTTATTTTGTTGGCGTTATTTTACCAGTTTCTATATTTATTGTTCCATCTCCATACTTTGTTGTAAGGGTTGATGCGAATTCAGAACGCTCTTTGTCAAACTTTTTCTTAAAATCTAAAAGATCATCTTCTTGTTCATCTAGTTGTACTCTTTGGTATGCTAACTGTCCGAAGGATAGTATGATGTTTTCTTCTTTGATTCTAAAATCTTTTAGTGTTTGTAACTCTTCTTTTTCTAATAACTTATCTTCCATTTTTATTTATTTAGTGATTATTCTATAATATAATAACGTTTCCGTCGCAATCAAACCCATGTACTGTCTCTTGTGTTACTACTACTTGAGCTTTTGAGTTATATGCTTTTAAAGCTGAAACGTCTTTTTGTAATACTTCAGGTATTAACTGACCTTTTAATCTAATATTAAATGAACCTCTAACTAACCGTTCTTGACCATCTGTTAGTTGGGCTTCAGTTTGGAATGAATCAATATAACATCTAAACTTAAATCGTTCTGGGTCACCCCAATATGAATCTGAAGCGTATTCCATTGCTTCAACTAATGCATTTAGTTGTTCCATATAATACGTCTGCATAATACAACTATAATCTATAGTTACATAATCACCAACTACAATAGCTTGTGTTTGGTGAACTGGTTTACGATTATTGATTAAATCGAAGTTATTATATGAGTTTTTACTATTGTATCCTTTATTTAGGCTATAATATAGGTGTGGACTATTAGAATCTATCTTAGCGGTAACTGATCTATCTTTTTCTATTGAGTTACGTTGTGCTACGATTAGTGGTAACATAATAGATCCACCTTTATCTCTATAGTAACCATCTTTTTGAGCTGATTTCCACCTTTCAGGTGAAGCATATATTACAGGTACAGGTAAACGTCCTCCATTCTGATATACAAAAGGTTGTATTACATTATTAAAGTAATAAAATACTGCTTCATCAACATCTTGTAAACCAACTTTAAATGGTTTAGTGGCATCGTTTTTAACTGATAGTTTAGATGATCTATTAAAATCAATACCTGTTTGTTGTTCGTTATTATTAGCAGGTTGATTTGGATTACCTAACTTAGTTAAATCATATGGTTCTTGATCATCTCTAGACATCTCAACCTGTGTCTTAGGACGTGGTTTTAGATTTCGTTTAGATGCAGGTACGTTAGGGATAGCAGGTGTTCTACCTTGAGCGGCATTATAAGATCTTTCAAATATTTGTGAGGGTGTTAAACCCTTGTTGCTATTGTTTCCCATAGTTACATTCTTTCTTTATAAGGTGAAATGTTTAACTTATCGCTAGGGACGTAATGAGTAGATGCTATAATCGATATACTAGAACCAAACTTCTCTAATCCGGGGTTTAAAGGATTTTGATTATTAGGATATGCTGGGTTTTTACCTCCAAAATATTGGTTAGCTGTTAATGAATCTATTTCATAATACCCTTCTTGATATAATACTATATCACCAACTTCAGGTACATACATAGAATCAACTAAATCGTCTCTAAAAAATGCAAATGTTATTCCTTGGTTAAAGTTTACCCCAAGTTCACTTTCAGGATATTCTTGATCTTGTCTACTAATAAGACAGTTAAATAAGAATGGACCATCAAAAAACTTTTCACCAGCTGCCTCTCCATACATGTTGACTTTAGTTTCCTCAGTCTTGTATCTATAGAATGCTGCTTGTTGAGTGATTATATCACCCATAATCTCCCTATTAAGATTTCTTATTAGGGATACGTCTCTACTTCCTGCAAATAATGCCATGTTATGCTACGTAAATTGTGTATGGTACTTGAGACAAATCATCTTTGACAAACTGTCCTTCTGCTGCTTTTCTTTCTAATAACGCTTGTCTAGATGTGCTATCTAAATAATCTCTTAATCTTACTATTAGTTCATCTTTTTCTGCTGTACCTTGAGATATTAGTTCTGAACCATTTAGGGTTATTTCTGCTCCTGGTATTGGTAGGTTTGCATATTTACCTCTAATATTACCTAATACTTGTTTAACTAAAGCTAAAGCGTATTCTTGAATCCACTCTCTACCCACTGAGTTTATACGTGAGAATATAGGATTTTTATATGGGGCATCAGCTACTGATGTAATAGTTTTAGCTGGGCCATCACCAAAATCACCTTCAATTGTAGCCATTCTATCATTTTTTATGATATATTCGAAACGTATTAATGAGTGTGCTGTAGGTATAGGAAATATTCTAAGTTTATTATTTATTAACTCAAATGAATAGTTAGATCTTCTAACTTGTTCATTCATTTCAATTGCTTGTATTGTTTGTAAATCAAACGATAGAGGCATCATTAAATAGTTAGTTGCTGGTGACATTGAAGCAAACCCAAATGAGTTAAACATTGCTTGAAACCCAAATCCAGTACCTGAATATGGATCATAATATTGTGTTATTGCAGGTGGTGCTTCGTAAAATACTCTTTTTACCTCTATACCACCTTTTTTATCTAACCCTTGAGACTTAGCCCAGGTATTTAAATCATAATCTTGTGTATTAGCTTCCATTACTATACTACCTGTATGGTAAGTTATATTACCACCAGATCCTGCTTCAGCACCGTATTGTTGAGCAATTCTAATAGTACTAGCCATTGATGGAGTTACTACAGCATTAGATAAATCGACTTGAGCGTCACCACCTTCTATTGATAGTTGATTATCTCTAATCTTAAATGCAAATACTTCGTTACCATAAACTGTTGTAGCTCTTTCTAAAGCATTGTAAAAGTTAATATCTTGAAGTTCAACATCAACTATGGGATATCCTAAGTTTTGAGCTGCGAATCTAGCAAATTGATCTGCTGATGTTTGAAAGTCATAATCATCATCATAATACCCATAAGGTGTTGGGTTTGATTTAGGATCGAATGATGATGAACCAGGCCAAATTGGAATATTCATATGTATGTTTTATTATAAATACTATAAAATTATACTGCTTTAATTTTAACTGTTATTGGTTCACCATATTGATTACCATCCCCATATAGAGGTGACACAATACTACCAGCTCCACTTATAAAATCAGAACTATGTATATCAAAATCATTAACACTAGACCCACCCATCCATAATGTTCTTTGTGCAGTACCACTTGGAACAGCGTTTAATCTTACGTTTGCGGTATTAGGATGAAATGCCCCAACTGAATGAATTTTAAATTTGACATACCATTGTGGGTTTGCGTTATCATGTGCAATTTCCATAATAAATGGTGATGGCATTTCTACTAATTGTAAGCTATCTCCCAAAGTAACTTCTCCTACAATATTTTCTATGGCTTGTCCAAAACTTACACTATCAATAGTCCCGTGTACAGATGGTAAAAAAAGTGTTCCAAAATTAGAACTAAATGTAGATGAATTAACTAAACCACTTTCCCAGTTTGAGCCAGCGCCACTCCATGCACCTGTTGAATTAGTAGAACTACCCCTCATGCGAAAAACATATCCAATTCCACCACCAATAACACTCGATGGAGATGTTGCATTGGTAATTGTGCCAGATAAATCAGAATCTACTGGTATAGATATACCAGATGGACTCTGTTCTACGTGTATATTTCTTAATAAAATCATATTATTGAGCTGTTCCTACGGTATAAACAAATGTTCTATCATCTCCTGATTCTCCGATACATGTTATTTGTAAATAGTTTGTAATTGATGCAGTTCTTACGATATCATCGGATGATGCTCTTATAAATGTTCCTGTACCTGTTGTTTGTCCAAGAGTAATTGTACCACTTCCCGCGGTTCCTTGATTAACAATCAATACCATTTTACTCATACCTATTTCTGCATTATCAAAATTTAATGTGGTAGCAGTAGTATCAGTTGGGGTTGTTATTTCAAAAATGGAACTTGAATCAAAATCTATAATCGCTGATGTTGTACCTGATGATAATGTTACGTTAGATGCTCTTGTTTTAAATGAATTATCTAATGCATCGTATCCAACACTTCCTATAGAAGAGTTTGAGCCTAATGCTCCCAATACAACCCACCCTTGATTTCCAGTAGTATACATTAATCTAAAGGAAGCTGTTGGTATATCTAAATTTAGATTTTGGGTATCTCCCATTATTTTCTCCCCATTCCCATTTACTGAGTTTGTTGAGATGGTTGATCTATTGGATATGAAAATTGAATCTCCACCTGAAGGGGAAAGAGGTAATGTTAATGTATATGGAGTAGACTGTTCAAATACATATACTTTATTTTCCTCAGCTGTGATGTTTGCGGTTACATAAGTTGAAGAGTATGTTACCCCTCCACCATTTAAGGCGTATGATGCTGTTACAGCATATGATGATGAGCCCTCTAAGTTTCCTAAAAATGAACCTGTGAATGAACCACTAATAGATTCTCCAAAGGTACTTCCTGTTATGTGTGTTAATCCTGGTATGGTTACTTCTTCTAATTCAGTAAAAGTAATAGTTCCATTAGCGTTTGATAATGTAGGAGCACCACTATAATCAACTCCAGGTATAGGGGTGAGGCCTATAAATGGTACTTCGGTGGGTTCATTAAAACCTGAAATTATAGCTTCAGCTGTACCTACAGTGTCTGTAATTCTTATCCTATTACCAATAGTAAATCCAAAGAAATCAGCTCCATTAACATATAAAGAAGCTCCATTCCCTAAGTTTGAAAAAGCAAAAGTTGAACTTGGGGGAACGCTAAGAGTACCTGTAGTTACTAATGCTGATGGTTGGTATGAAATTGATCCTGTTTGAACTGATATAGGTGAATCTATAAATGTAGTGGCATCACTTCTAAGTGGGATAAAGTTATTAGTTGGGTTTGTACTACCACCACCACCACCATTTAAGGCGTATGATGCTGTTACAGCATAAGAGGATGTTTGTGAATATGAAGAACTAATTTCATGAGTAATCTCATGTGATGATGATATAGCATATGATGCTGTTACAGCATGTGATGCTGATACTGAAGTCAGTGAGTATGAAGATGTATTAGAAAATGATGATGTTTCTGAAAATGATGAAGTTAATACAGTAGCTGTTGAAATTGAAGAACTTAAATAAGTAGCTGTTGAAGCACTATAAGTTGTTAAAGCTGCTGCTGCTGATCCACTTAATGTAGCTACTGATGAGCTTATTGCTTGATTAGTTAATGTTAGTGAAGCACTTAAAGCAGCTATAGATGCTATCGATGATCCGCTTATTTTAGTTACTAATTCATTTCTAGCATCTGAAGCTGATCCACTTAATGTAGCTACTGATGAGCTTATTGCTTGGTCAGTTGTAGTTAACGATCCACTTAAAGCAGCTATAGGTGCTATCGATGATCCGCTTATTTTAGTTACTAATTCATTTCTAGCATCTGAAGCTGATCCACTTAATATATCAGTTGAGTAAGCGTATGAAGCTGTTTCAGCGTATGATGAAGTTATTTCTTGTTTAATCTCTACAGATGAGGATACGGCATATGATGCTGTTAAAGCGTATGATGCTGATAAAGCCGATATGTATTGGGCTTGTATACTTACATTAGTTGCTCCCCTACTTAATACAAATTCGTCAGTCGCATTAGATGATGTTGCTTTAACTAACTCGGAAATCTTTTTGTTTGACATTTGGTATTTCTTTTTCTAATACTATTATGACTTATTAATATATGTTATAAATATGAGAGAGTTATCTACTATACGTAAATATAAAAAAGGGGTTGACATAAGTCAACCCCCTTTTAATAAAAAATGTAATTCCTAGATTATAGAGAATTAAGACCAGCGATCTCAATTTTACCATAAAATTCAGGACGTACTACTTTCTTAGCATAACGAGTAAGTAAACCTTTACGTGGTGTAAACGTTTCTGGATCGTATACTAATGGAGTCATAATTAATGGAATGTATGGAGCAAATACAGCACCACTTTCTAAGAATTGAGTACCTCTGAATCCAAGTAATACTTGATTTTCAGTCATGTATGGGTTTTTGTATACTTTGTAACGACCGTTTAGAGCCCCTACTTTTTGTACACCAAACGCATAGTTTGCAGCACTTACATCACCATCACTATCAGCAGCGTATCCTGGGATACTTTCTAAGATAGTACCTACAGCTGGAGAACATACTAAGAAGTTAGCTCCTCCACGTAGAGTTTTCTGGTGAATGATGTTAGATAGTTTTTGGATTTTAGTTCCTAAAGTTTGGAACCACTGTCCTTGGCTGTTATAGAAGCCTAGGTCTTCAGTAAATCCTGTTGCAGCAGCATTGATACCTTTGTTGTTAATAGCACTCCAGTACTCAGTACCTGCACCTGCAGATGATAATAACATATCAAGAATCTCTAAGTCGATTTCTAAAGAGATGTACTCACTTAAGATTGAAGTAAGTTCTGCTTCAGCATCGATTGAGTGATATGCATTCAAATCTTGTGCAAATTCTGGTGTCCATACTGCTTTCAATTTACGAGTTTTCGCAACGATAGCAGATGATTTCATTTGTACATTGATTTCTGGAATAGCGATTGGAGAGTTGTCTCCGTTGATTGCGTTATTTCCGTCTTCGAAATCTCCTCTAAACTGATCAGTTGGTTGTAGTTGGTAAGTAACTACAGCTCCAGTTGCTACGTTTCCTTTGTCAGCGTCTAAAGCAACAAATGTTACGTTATTAGCATCGATAGTAGTAAACTCAGGTACGTTGTTAGATGCATTTAATACTCCATCAGCAGATGCAATAGTAAATCCTCTTACTCCTGTTTCGTCTAAGTTAGGTAGGTCTGTTTTTGCGATAGCAATAGTAACATAATCACCAGCAGCTGCTGATGCAGAATAGTCACTATTGAAGTTCAAGTCAGCCCAAGATGCAGCAGCTACAGTTCCAGATGCTCCAGCAGCTGATCCAGTGTTGTTGATTGAGTATCCAAATCTACCAGCACCATAAAAACCACCAGTGTTAGTGTTTCCAAAAGGCTCATTTCCACCTTGGTCACCATATAGTGAATCACCAGCAGTGTGTGTTCCTTTAGTTGTTCCGTATTGGAAATCTAGATAAAATACTAGTCCAGAAGGAAGATTCATTGGTTGTACAGAAACAAATTCTTTAGCAGCAATTTGTCCGAATACTTTACGTACTAATGGAAGAGCTACTCCAGCCCATTGCTCACCTACACCTGCAGTAAAAGTACCTTGAGATGCAGTTCCACCACCTGTTTGAGAAGTCTCAACAACTAGTTGTTTAGCTTGGCTTTCCAACAACATAGACATGTTGTTTTTGTTTGTTCCTTTAAGACCTTCTAAAAGACCTGTTTTTTCCCATTTGCCTGCAAGGCGCGCTGAATCACTCTGAAGTGATTGGTATGGGTTAGCGCTTTCTAATAAAGTGTTTAAACTCATTTTAATTAATTTTTAGCGATACCTGCTAGCTTTTGAAAGCGAGCAACCATATCGTTAGATTCTACAATTGGTTGTTTAACCGTTTTTGTGATAGATCCTACTACTTTAGAGGCAGATCCTTTAACTTCGTTAATTGATTTTTTAGGTGCAGATTTAATACCTTCACTTAAAGTGTCAAATACTAGTTTAGTTTCTTTTACTGTTGTAGCGTTATCAAACGATTCTAAAACTTTTACTTTTTGTGCTTCAGATAAGTTCTTAGCTCTAAAAAGTTTATTTGTGTAGAGAAGTTTGGCGTTTAGAAGATTTACTTCGTTAAGTTCAGCTCTAAGTTTATTAACTTCTTCTAGTGCTTCTTTAACTTCTTTGTCTTCGTCTTTAGCTTCCTCTATTTTGTCATCTTCTTTTTTAGAAGCTTCTTCAATAGATTCGTCTTTTTTGTCTTCACCTTTAGCTTCATCCAATTCTAATTCTTCAGCGATTTCAACATCAGCATCAACATCAATTTCCATGTCGTCTGCATCCATTTCTTCTTCACCTTCTTCAGAATCAAAGTCATCACCTGGCTCCAATTCACCGTCACTGACCATATCTTTGATTACATCTTCGATAAACCCTTTAAGGTCATCTTCTGACATATCTTCTAAGTCAATTTCTTCGTCGTCTAAGGAGATTTCTCCTTCGTCTTCTACATCGATTTCTCCCTCTTCGTCTTCGTCTGCTTCCTCTATGCTGTCATCTTCTTTAAGTTCGTCTTTAGAGTCCTCTTTAGATTCTTCTATTTCCTTACCTTCTTCGATTTCAGATTCAAGTTCAGCTAACATTTCGTCGAGTTCTTTTTCCTCTTCCTGGATAGTAGTTTGACCTACTTTAGCAGGAGTTGGATCTAATGATTCGCCACTCTTACGATCGTAAGAAGGTGCGTCCATTTCTTCAACCTTGTCTTTAGAGTCTTCTTTTTTACCTTCATCTAGATCTTCATCCTTATCCATTTCCTGGAGTTTAGCTGAAAGCATATCTTTGATGTGTGGTGTAAAAGATTCTTCTAGAGCGGCTTTAGCATTAGCGATAGCAGTGTCCTTAATGGTTTTTGCGTCCGCAATTGCTTCTTTAAGCATTGTTCTGTTAGACATCCTAAATTTGTTTTTGGAAATACACTAATTAAGTAGTGTAATAATGGTTAGTTTTGTTTTGATGACATATAAGTAAATGCCATATTGTATGATGATACGTATATTAAAAGATACTAAAATACAAAAAAACCCCACATTACTGTGAGGTTAATCTTCCTGCCCATCGGTAGCGTCCGTTGGAATTATCTTAAAATATAGGGCAAGTGCCTTTAGCACATAGTATTTCCCTAATTATCTCATCAACTTTACCATATTGGTATGTTGAATTGTTTATGGATTCGTTAAGTGATCTAGTTTCAGCCATCCAAGATCCTGGGTTAGAGGGTGTTGAAACAAAGTCCCAACATAATAACTCAAAATCATCTTGTACTTCTAAAGTTTCACCTATTTGTTTAACTGAACCCATACCACGAGATGATACACCTACTGTGATACCATTTTCAATTAATGCTTTTAAAATGTTACCTGATGGTGTTGGTAGTATTTCTATTTTACCTATAACGTGATCACCATCCCATTTAGCGGATTTAATATTATGTGATACGTTTTGTAAGTTGATTATTGATGATTCTGGGTGATCGAGTTCTCCCAATGCTCTGTTTTCTTTGATGAGTTGAGAATACTTATTCATCTCACGCTCCCATAGTTCTTTTGGATAAACACGACTATTACCATTTTCTTGGTTAACAGTAGTTAAAATACCTTCAACTACCATATTACCACTACCACCTCGATTTTCAACCAGAGATGAGACCGGTTGAAACAACGAAGTTTCTATAAGTACGGATTTTGACATCTTAAATTTCGGTTTCGTCTACGATTTCAACTTCTACTCTTTTGTTACCTGTAGCTTTTTCATACATTTTATTGTATTTACCTTTAGCTTTTTCAAGTAGTTTTACTTCTTTACGTAGTTCTTTTAGTTTACCTTTATCCATCAACGCCGCCATAGCTTCGTTTTCGTCTAACATACTAAGTTGTTCGTTACGTTTTGAAATTTCTTCGTCGATAGCAACTATTTTAGCTTCTAAAGCAACACCAGTACCTACTTTATCTATTCTAGATAATGTTTGTGCTACGCTTTCTTTTTTCACTTTACCGCTTTTATCTTTTACTTCGTCTTTTTCTTTCTCTTCTTCGAGTTCTTCACTCATGTCGTACTTTTCATCACGCATACCATCTAAGTATCCTTCTTCTTCAGCGTCGGTTCTAGCGTCTTCATCCATCGGCATATCTTCATCGTAGATGCTTTCATCCTCGTTCATCATACTATTGATTACTTGAGCTTGTTGAGCTGCTATAGAGTTTGGATTACCTGTAGTTACTACCATACCACCCATAAGTGATTCTTTGACTAACGCTTTTAGTTTAGTACCATATCCACTTGAGGCATGATCACCTGCTGCTTCTTCTTGTACTGGTTCTACGTATCCAACACCTTTTTCTCCAAACTGTCCTTCTTTAACATAGTGTAAAGAATCTTTAGTTAGATTTTTAGCTACTACTTCACGAACTTCTTCTAAAGTTTTAGATGGGTTGTTTTTTGATTCAAAGTAAACACCATTCATAAACTCTTGCCCGTTTAGGTTATCAATGTTTTTTGTATCGCTATAGTCGAATCCATGTGATTGAACTTCTTCAACCTCTTTAGTTACTTTTTTCTCTTCAATTTTAGCTTCTTCAGCTAGAAATGCTTTGAATTTTGTAGTATAATTTTCTTCAGGAGCTGATTCCCACTTATTTACTGGTTGTAAATCAACATAGTTCTCGTTTAGTTTTTCTTTACTCATCTTTGTCGGGTGTTAATAATATTTTTATATCGTTGAGATAATCTTGTATTAAATCTGTTCCATATACTATAGCAAACTTATCTGGATTATCTCTATAGTATGCTATTGTTTCTATTTTAGCTTTTCTGATGTTTTTAACTACATCAACTAACTGTTTTTCAATGTCAGAAAACGCATCGATACGTTCTTTTTGAAACTTTTCAGCTTTTGCTTGATCGTTTTCTGTTATTCTATACTTATACATATTAGTCTAAATCTCCTTCGTCTTCTGAAAAACGTTGTTCTATGTCACTAATAAGGGATTCTAAAGTATTATCATAGCTATTAGAACTAGAACCAAAATTAAATATATCGTATGCTTCAGCTCCTCTAAGTTCTTCCGGAAATGTATCACTTATTATTTGTTTAGCTTCATCTCCTAATTGAGCAGCTCTATCTAATATATTTTGTAAGTCCATCAAGGCTTCTTGTTGGTCTCCATTTAAAGCTTCACTTAAATCCTTATCTTTCTTTTTAAGTTTAAAGGCATATGGTGTGTTGTAAGCACCAGCACCACCAGATGTAGACATTTCGTCTATATCAGCAGTTTTACACTTTTTTTCTAAAATACGTTCACGTATTTCTTTTTTTAATTCAGATTTTTTCATTTAGTAAGCTTTATTTCTTTAATCAACTCATAATACTGAAGTAAATCAACTAAGTTGTCTGTATTTACTTTATCAGTTTTCTTAAGTTCTGTAAGTAGTTTAGAAACTTCTACTAATTTGATTTTTACAACTTTATCGTTAAGTGCTTTAGCTTCAGTTAATACTGCATACTTAAGTTCTTTGATTTTTGAGTTGTAAAAGTTTCGTAGTTTGGGGGTTGAATCTACTGATTCGATAAACTCTTTAAGAACTGACTTCTGATCGTTAGATAGATCATCATATTTGTCATTAAACTTTTCTAAAAGAACTTTGTAGGTTAAGATTCTTGTATCTTTATCGTATGTTTGGAATTCACTTAAAACATCGTTTTTAACCTCATCAGATGCTACTGATTTAGTTAGGTGTTCTAATAAATTTACTTTATTATTTACAATCTGTTCTGTATCCGTTATGTTTTTTGAATTTTGAGATTCGATTAACGTATAGATTGAAGCAAATTGTGTATAGTTTTTTACTTTAGTAGCAAAGAATTCGTTTATGTTATATAAACTTTTAATTTCCTTGATTAAGTTATATTTTTCTTTACGTAATGTAGAACGATTCAACTTGGTTGACTGTTCTAATACAGTAGAAATGAAGGTAGATGCTTGATTTTCACTTAAGACTTTTGATTTAGTTATACTTTCGTATAACTTAAGTTCCTTACCTAGTTCACTTTTAAAGAAGTACTTTTTTAATAAGTCAACAGATGGTGATTCACCGTCTTTAAGTGTATCTGCCGTGATCTGTCGTACGAGTAATTCAAATAGGATACCCGTATTCTTATACTTTGAATGTTTGATGCGCATCAAATATATATTTAGTTATAAATATTAACCTTTAAGTTGAGATTCGTCTAAATACGATGGGTTTTTAGATTTATTTTCAACTGTTACTTTCTTTTTATCCATTCCCTCAAATAGGTGTTGGTTTTTTATGTAGGTAGTTTTAGCATCTTCTAATGCTAATGGACCACCTTTGAAGTTAGGTTTAATAGAGTTACTTTCGTTATCTTTATTTTGTGAACCTAATCTGTCTTTACCGAAGTTTGAATCTTGTTTATTACGACGTGTTTTGTCTTTAGGACGACCCACATCCTCTTTATCGTTGTTGTAACCAACAGGTACGTTTCCTGGATCACTGTATGATCTACCTTTACCATATAGTGAGGCTAGATCATGTGGGGTACCATACGATTTACCTGTTTCAACTGGGTCATTACCTTCTTCCTCTATTTGTTTTAATCTGAATCCACGTTTAGTATCTTCCCTGATTAAATCTCTATACTCATCATATTGGTCTTCACTAAAATGGAATACATTATCATAGATCCAATCTGTTGGTAATAGTTTTTGATCTAACATTTGTTGTGCTAGTTCAGTTTTAGATTTTAATAGTTCAATCTTTTCTTGATCGTATATGATACTAGGTGTAGTCATTTCTAATGAAAAGTTAGTCAACCCTTCATCTCTATATCCTTGAGCATATAGGTGAACTAATGCTATTTTATTAAGTTCAGATATAAGGATTCGTTGTATACGATCTATAGTACGAGCAAACCTAATATCCTCCGCTGCTAATGTTGCTTTACCTTCTAAATCGGCTTCATAACCTAAAAATGCTTTAGGTACTTTTAGGGCAGCAAATAGTTTATCTCTTAAATATTCTACGTCTTGGATACCATCATATGTTAATCCTGGTGTAGTTTCAATACGAGTTGATGTATCATTACCACGTACAGGAATATAAAAATCCTCTAACATATTTTGCATGTTATACTTTAAGTTATATTGTCCTGTTTTTGGATCAACATAAGGAGTACGTTTTAGTGACGATACTGTTTTTTGCATAAACGCATCTATTTCGTTTGGAGGTATAGCTCCAACGTTAACGTAAAAAGTGCGTTTTTCTGGGGCTCTAACGATTCGATGTACTAACATAGCGTCTTCCATTAACGAATATTGTTTGTACAGTTTACGCGCTGGTTCTACGTAAGAACGGCCGTAAGGTAGGTAGTTAACATCCGATATAAGTCTAAAATGAGCCATTTCATAATTATCAAATCTAATAACGTTTGGAGATGGAGTTTGACTGGGTGCAGTATAGTAACCTGAGTCACCCCCTGTAAAACCATCTGGATTAAATTCAAATACTACTTCTTCTGGGTTTTCAGGGTTGAATCCTTCTTTACGTGCTATTTGAAATGCTGTATAAGGTCTAACGTTGTATACACCAAACTTTTCTGATATTTCCATTTTGAGGAAAAAATCACCATACTTACACATTTGACGAACCCAACTCCACATATTAAACTCAATGTTTAAAACATCGTAAAATAGGTTGTATAATATTTTTTGTATGTCTTCATTAGATGAACGTATGGATAATACTTCACCCATATCGTTTTTAAGTGTTGATTCGTCTGCTATAATATCTAATGCAGATGCTATAATAGCATCTTGATCCATTAAATCATATTCTGAATATAACTGAGTGCGTAAGTATTGGTAGTTCATATTGAACTGTGCCCCATATAGTGATGATGGGTTACCAGCGTATAATCTACCGTATCTATCAACTAGTGAGTTAGTTTCAAACTCACCCGATGTTTGGATTGTATTTGTATCAATAGTTGTAATTTGATTCCCACCCGTATTGCGAATAATCACATCAGTTGAAAATAATCTTTTTAATCTTGGAAATAATCCTTTATCTGCCATCGCTGTTTATTATTATAAATATTATAAGAGCCAACCTATATCCTCTTGGCCGCCTATCCCATTATCTAGTTTGTAGGGGTTTTCGTTACTTTGATTAACTGCGTTAAAACCACCTTGATATGCTACTTTATTTACTCCTATATTTGATAGTGAGGCCTTAGTTATATCCAAACCTCTTTGTCTAAATTTTAATGCTGTATCTCTAATATACATTGCCATACCAAACGCCATTATTAAATCATCGTTATAGCCAGTTTGTGCTTCTGCTTTACCATTCATCCAAATAAAAACTTTCATCTCTTCAACTAATCGTTTAGATTGGATTGTAACACTTCTGTCAGTTACATATTCAACAAACTTTTGAACCACCACAGGTCTTGTTTTAGTTGACATAGTAAAACCAGCAGTCATCCTGCTATTATCCATATATGGATCAAAATACGAATCAACACTTGCTTCTCCACGTTGTGTGTAGTAAAGATTTGCATAGTTTCTTTCTATTACTTGTTGTATAGTAGCCCAACCAATAGATGCGTTTTCTATTACTAGTAAAGCGTTATTATATTCGGTTGCTAGCCCAACTAAAAAATTACCAAAATCCTTAGTTGATAAATGGCCTCTATATTCTGCTATTTGGGTATTACTTTCAACATCCATAACATGAGCAGTAGAAAAATCTCTTCCATCTCCTCGAGCAACGTCTGCTGTTATTATATAATCTTTAGTGTAATCAGCGTATTCCCAAATCCATAGGTTTTCATCTGTACCTCGTTTTTCAACTGGGTCTTTCGCTGTATTATTATTTATGTAATCAATATATTCACCATAAAATACAGTATTACCAGATGATGAAAAATCGCAATCACACTCTTGTGCGGCTAATCTAGGATCACCTAATAGTTCATCTTGTTTATCTCTCCAAGCTTGATCTCGTTCTGGGTGTAGATTCCAAGGTAGTTTAATAGGTAAAAAATCGTTTTGTGCTGATTCTGCTTTAACCCACATCTGATGGAACCAGTTACCTGTGCCGTTTGGTGTAGATAATACTATAGCACCACCACCCGTTGCTAAAGTTTGTTGTGCGGAAGCCCAAGTTTCGGCTACGTTTTCAACGAACGCTGCTTCATCAATAATCAGTAAAGAAACGGCTTCTGATCTTGCGGCATCTGGTGATGAAGATTTTGCTAATATTCTTGATGAGTTTGCTAACTTAAGTGATAACTTATTGTTTTCTATAGATGGAACCTTTAACCAGCTGGGTAGGTTCTCATACATAAACTGCACTTTCTGTACTAAGTTTCTGGCTGTTGCTTGTGTAGTGGCTAAAGCCATTACTGTTTTATTCTCATGAAATGTCATTAACCATAAAGCGTAACCTGCAGATAGGGTTGATATACCTAACTGTCTAGATTTTAATATAATAGAATATGGGTTTTTATCTATTAACTGTAATGCTTTTTCTTGAAATGGGTAGAGACTAAATAATATTTTACCTCGTTGTGGGTGAGAGATATAGCAGTATTTTTTAAAGAAATGTACTGGGTTATTAGCGCATTTTATGTATTCCGCCTTTATTATTTCGTTTATACTTAATTGACCCATATTACTACAATATAGTTAATATTACCGCTCCTATTAGAACAGCTGTCCCACCTAGTTTAAATAGTTGGGTTTTGGCTTTTTGTTTTTTTAAATCAAGTTGTAGTTGTTTGGAAAGGTCTTTTATTGATGAAAGTTGTTCAGTTTGTTTACCCATAATACTTTCATAATTCCCAATAATATCATTCTTTTTTAGGATAATACTATCTTTAAGGGATATCTTTGATTCTAAAACTTTTATTTGATCTTTAGATAAAAACAATTCTTCTTTAGATGCATCACCTTTAATTAAATCTTCAATAACTAATCGGGCGATATCATATTCAAGTTCAATTGTTGTATCTTGAGAGTAACCAACGTTCAAGTTCAGAATCATTAAGATCAGTAATTTGCTGTAAATATATTTCATATGATCTGATTATTGATTTTCTTTTATCTTCTATATTTGTTAATTCTAAATCTAAAGTATCAATTTTATCTTCTAAGGCTAATACTTGTGATTTTAAACCTATATTATTAATGTTTATACTATCTATTTCAGTCTCTAACTTAGTAATTGTATCTTCATATTGTTTAATATATAAAGGATCATCAATAAAAATTTCATAATAATTAAAACCTATTGATATTAATAATAGTACTAATAGAGTATACTTATTAAATAATTTCACTTTCTAATTTTTTAATTTCAGCTTTTGCTTCTTTTTTCAAATCAGTTAATCTTTTTAGCTGTTTTTTAGCCGCATTTTTTTCATCATCACCTTCAGCTGATTTAAAGGCTTTAAGTTCAGTCTTCATATCAGCTTCGATTTGTTGTAAAGCTTTAATCTTAGCATCTAAACGTTTAGTTTTTGAGGCATTTTTTCTAGCACCTTTCGTTGCTTCTTTATCACCTTCTTCATCATCGATTTCTGATATTTTGATTACATCATCTTTACTAGCTGCTTTCTTAGCTGCATCTATTGATGATTGATCACTTTTATCCGCTTGAAATGTAGCTTCTTCTAAAGTAGATACTATTTGCTCTTTGATGTATGATTTTAATTCTGAACGTTTCATTTATTATATTTTGTTATAAATATTATTAAGATATGGCTTCTTCGATTTGTTTGATACGTTGTTCAGTAGTACCACTAATTTCAGTTACGTTATCTATTCTATGACCCCATCGTTTTAATAAATTCATAATACTAAAATCAATAACATCTCTAAAATGTTCATCAGTTTCTCTAACACCATTATCTTCAATAGGCATACCCTCAGGAGAAATATAAAATATATGATCATAATCTCTTAAAAACTGAATAGCATATTGTTCAAATAAATCATACTCTACTTGGTCAACTGATTTAGCTGATTGAGTAAATGCTAATACATCTATAATAGTTCTGTCAGTTATAATATTATCCTGCATCAATTCAGCACATCGCTCAGCTAAAAATACTGTTTGACCTTTTAATGTAGAATCAGTATTTAATGGAATACCTAAATTCATTAAATATTCACTACGCTCAGTAGCAAAATTATAATCTTTAAATAACTTATTCTTTTTTAAAGCGTTAACTAATGTTGTTTTACCAACACTCATAGTACCTGTTAATCCTATTTTCATATTATTACTTTTTATCTATATTACCATAATATACGAAAGGGGGTTGGTAAATCCAACCCCACTCCCATATGTTTTAGTTTCTTGCTGATCCTGCATCCATAAGAATAGCTGGTGTTTTATACCAAGGCAATCCTTCCCATTGTTTCTTCATCTCTTTCCACTCTTCTGCTTCATAACGAATACCATATAGGTAATATTCGCCTTGTTTTTTATCTCCTTTAGGAAATAATGCTGGTCCATCCCAGTTATGGGGTTTGTTATCCCAACATATAGCGATTGTACCATCTACTTGGTTAACTAGTTTGCGTGTTTTAGGATATTCACTTTCATCGATGATGGGTTCATAACCATCCTCCCATTCAGTTAAACGTTTTTTAAACTTACGCATAGCGTTTATTAAAGGCATATCATCATTTCTATCGAAATAATCCTTTAACTCGTTTTCATAGTGTTTTTGTCTTTGTTCAATAGTCATAACTTAGTTGTTTAATAGTGATTCAATAACGTAGATACCTTGTGCGCCTGATACTGTTATACCTCTTGCGGATAAAGCATCTCCTACAAAGTGTACGTTGTTATATTTGGTTAATGATAAATCGTTATAGTTTACTAGTGGTTCTGGTGATAGATATTTTACTTCCGGAATATACATACCCCAATCGTCTTTAAGTGTTGGGAATACTTTTTTCATACCATCAATAAAATCTTCAATATATGTAAAATATCCATCAAACATCTCAACAACATCTCTATATCCCCCTGTGTCGATTTGTGTAGCAGATACTTTTATACCTTCAGATGTTGTGGATTGTTTTCTGGTTGGTGAGTAATATAAACCTGTATTATCAGATGATTGTAATGATTTAACTACGTTTCTTGACCAATCAAATGGTTTTTCTATACCTTGTATTTCCATTAAAATACCAAAGTTAGTCATATCGTTTCTAAATGCTTCATCCTTTTTGGCATGACCGTTGTAGGTATGATTACCATATGTTTGTTCTACGGCCACATAAGCCGCATTATTGTTAGTACAAAATGAGCGAAGTGATACACCTTTATCCTCAAACTTTCTATATAACTTAAAATCGTATGATACATCTATTAGTTTTTGGAAGTGTTTTTGTGGTGCTTCGAATCGAACACCTATTTGTACTGATTTAGGTTCGGTTGGTAGTTTGTATTTTTCTGCTAGTTGTTTACCAAAGTCAATACCTGATTTACCTACACCAAATATAAGTTCATCATAACTAATACTAATCTCTTCACCACCATTTAATAGTGATGAACGAACTATATTATTATCAAAATCAATATCTGATACTTTAGTTTCCCAAATAAACTCTACACCTTTAGATTCTAAATAATCAAACCAGTTTTTACCTATTTCATGTAAATAATCTGTACCAACATGCCATACAGGAAATAAACGTAAACCAAAGTGTGGTTTAATAAAATCAGGTTCAGCAACTGGATTAGAACACTGTACTTCCTCTGGTTTAGGGTGGAAACGTTTAAAGTTTTCAATAACTTGATCCATCAACTCCATCGCCTTATCCTCACCACAATATTTAGATAACTGACCTCCAATAGATGTATGATAAGTTAACTTACCATCACTCCATCCTCCAGCACCTAAAAAACCAGTCATAACATCATCGTATGGTCTATTATATGGATTTTTACCCATATCAACAATAGTTATTTTACCATCAAAGTTGTTGTCAACTAACTTAGTAGCAGCATTTACACCTGCTACACCTGCTCCAATAATTAATACGTTTTTGCTCATTTATATTCTTATTAATACATTAATATACGAAAGAAAAATGGCATCTCCAAATGAGATGCCACAGATATCTGTTTTTTGTAATCGCGACTGGCTATGAATCAGTCTGTATGTTAGTTTTCTTTTATTTTTTCCAATACCCAAGCTGTAAATTCTTGGTCAGTTTCAAATGTTTTAATTATATCTAAATCCTTTTTAGCTTCATCATTTCCAAATCTTTCTTTAGCATAACTATAAGCTCTTCTTTGGAGTGGAGTTAAACCATCAGTTGAAATTAAATTCTTAAATTTTCTTTTTACTTGTTTGTATATGTTTTCTAAATCATCATCTTCCCAACCTCTATCAATAGAATAGTAATCATAAACATCTTGTGGTGTTTTTAACTTTTCAATACTATCTAAAAAATCTTTTGCCATATCCTCACCACTAACCTCTATCTCATAGTCGTAAACATATTGTTGAATAGGAGTTAATTCTTCGTTTATAATACCTTCGTTTAGGTATTTTCTAAATGTTACTAGTTCTTTCATGTTAGTTTATTCTATTTCTTGGTTTGCTATACTATCTATTACGTTAAAATAATCAGTTGAGTAATCAATATCTGCTCTAATATCACTAGCACCAAAACGTTTTTTTAACGTTTCTAAGTCTAGTTCTTTTTGTAGAAACTCTACCCACTTATCAGCATCTTGTGTTGATTTGTCTTCTAATAAATCGGTTAGTTTAATCATTTATTCGTATTTTTAAATCAGTTGTACCTTTTATTACTCTATGTACTTGATGTTGTGGTATAAATATACGATCTCCTTCTTTAAGTACCAAAGGTAATTCGTTGTCTCGTTGAAATTGCCAACCTTTACCTTCTAATACTTCAATATTTCTATCTTCGTCATCCATATGCCATATTAAATCCATAGCATTTACGTCTTTAGAGAACGTACGAATATTGGAGTTATCTATATAAGGCATTATGCTTGTATTACTATAGTTCCGTTTTGGGGAGCTGCGAATCTTACAAATGTATTATTTACATCCAATGCTCTAACCTCTGATGGGATTATTTGTACATCATCTGTGTTGTATGCTTGTACTACTACATACTTAAAGTTAAGATTATGGTTAAAAGTATAATTAAGTGATGATACAGTAAATTGTGATGTATATGTAGTTGTTTGAAAATCTAAAGATGTTCTAGCTACATCTGAAAACCCAGCATATGATGAAGATAAAGCGTATGATGAGGATACAGCATCTATAGCATTTATTGCTAAAGATGAAGTGATAGAATGAGATGAAGTTAAGGCATAAGATGCTGAAGGAACGGATTGTACTAAACCAAATCCTGCTGTTCCACTACCATCTGTCATTAATACAGAACCACTAACACCCCCATCAGTTGAAGGGTAAGTGACATCGTTTATACTTATACTACCACTTAAGTTAATATTATAAGCATCATCACCTCGAAGAGCATCAGTTAATTGGAGTATTTGGTCAGCGTATACTATCTGCCCATCTACTATTCCTACTTCACTTATATTTTTAGCCATCTATTTTTTATTATAAATATTCAATTCTACCAATAGGTATTCATATTACTACCTAACTTAAGTGCTTTAGCATATCTAGGTAAGTTACAAGACCAATATCCAGGTTTTGTTCTGTCTTTTTTAGTAGAACATTTATGACGAGCAGCGAATGCTAAACGTTTATCTTTATCTTTGATTTTAGCTCTTAATCCACCGGATCCAAACTGTACTTTTTTAACTTTTTTAGTTCTTGGATCTTTAACATATACATAATACGCTTTAGATCCACCTCTTTTAGGTTTGTTTAGTTTAACTTCTCTACCACCATATTCAGAGTATTCGTTTAGATTTTCATCTAATGCCTCAAACATTCTTTGATTAGTATCAAATACAATACGGTAGTTATCTCCAAACATTTGATCTAGAGTTAACTGTAAATCATCTATATCTCCACCAATATGTTGGATTTGGATTTTAGGATCGATTTCAGTAGGGTATCCTACTTTTACATCAAATCCTTTCTTTTTAAGATCACTTTTTACAGCGAGTAGATCATTTAGATCATAACCCATATCTTTTCTATCTTGTGTAGCTTTTGATGCTTTCCAATCATACCCTCTAGCAAGATCTTCATCAATCATAGGTAAATCTAAAGGTACTACTTCACCTTCAAACATACCAAACTCGCCTAAGTTGGTTTCGATTAGTTGTTTATCGCCTTCAGCTAAATCTATTACTCCCCTTGAGTATAGTTTTTTAGCTTCTTTGATTAACGATAAGTGTTTATCTGAGGAATAACGATATATAGTATCGTATAGTGGGATTTTATTATCTATATGATGTTGTAATCCTTCACTTAATATGTTTTTAACCTTAGATTCGGTTAATATAGGGGCATCATTAGTACTACAAGTACCACAACCACAAGAACATGACTTCTTTAGTGGTTTTTGTAGTGCTTCTACTATTAACTTTTTTATTAGTTCTTTTTTCATATTATGTCACTTACTGATAGTTCGATTCCTCTAGATCTAGATCCTATTTTAGTCATATTTTCAGGATAAATCCTATAATCTAACCCAATAGGTTTATTTTGGTGTTGAGCAATAGTAAATACAGGAGCTATTCCTCCTTTTTCAATATCGTCTATACTCTTATAAATATGGGTTGCTTGTAATGTAATAGTATCCCCATCTAGTTTAAAATCACTTTCTTTCCATGATCTAGATACTACTATAACTTTAGGGTCTTCAGGTCCAAATACAAACGTTTCTATTTCATCATTTCCTTCAATAAAATCAGGTATTACTACCTTAGTAACTCTATCTCCTGTTTTGGAGTTATACATTAGGTATTTACCTTTGATTTCTGGATTTGGTTTTAACTCAAACCCATCTATTTCACCTGCAAATGCCTTTTCTTGAAATGTTTTTATAAAATCAGGATAGTTTGAGGCAACTGATGCCCATCTAAACCCACCATCTTGTTTTAAAGATATGTTTGCTACTACTTTACCATCAGATAAAAACTGAGCATCTGATTTATCTCCTTTTCCAGCACCTGTTTTAGATGAATCTTCAACTAATGTTACGTTGTCAAATGTTTCTGTATACTCAGGTGAGTTGATTATTATTTTAGCTGATTCACCAGCGTCGGCTATTAATTTATTTAAAGTTTCTATGAATACTGCTTCGTTAGTTTTACCTGCTCCACCTGGTGCACTAAAACTAGCTAACATATTAACTTGACCAAAATCATCTGTATCAAACTGAAACATAGGAAACTTACCACTTGGGTTTGACCCTTGTCTTGGTTCAAGTACTTTAATATCGGTGTCTTCACCAAATGTTTTTTTAACAATATCTACGAATACTTTTGCATCTTTTATTCCGGGTGCTGATAAACGATTTGGTTTTGATGGTAGTGGTTTAACCCCATATTCATCACCTACTTTTTGAGTAATAAATGCCACTGCTTTTTTAGTACCACTCATATTAGGTACTTCTTCATTTAAACCCATTAAGGATTCAAGCAATGCTTTATCAGCCGGATCATTTATATCTGGGTATCCTTTAGGAAACTTATATGCTATCCTATTAATAAATTCAGTAACTACATCCATATTTTATAATTCATCTTCTATATCAACATCTACATCAGCATCGCCATCACCACCGTCTTCGGATTCTTCATCTGATTTTTCCATTGTTCCGTATGATAATATACGACTAATAGCTTGAGCTGCTCGTTCTTCTTCGTCAAGATTTAAAAGATAGTATTTTTTACCTTCTACTTGCGCTATCCAAGAGCGATCTGTAAAGATTAATATAAAGTTTTGACCGTTTAGTAGGTTAATACGAAACGTTGTGGGGCGTGGAGATACCCAATCGATGGATTCTAAAAACTCATCAAACTGGACTGTAAGTAAATCAACGATTACATTTTTAAGTTCAGGAAACTTAGTTAGTTCGTCATATGCCAAAGCAGCATCATCGATTTTAGCGTTATCCTTATAAACGTCTTTTGCTAGACGTTGGATTTTATCCCTTAATTCTGCTTTTGTCATTTAGTTTATTTTAAACCATTTTTAAGTCTTTCACCAACCATATTTTTAATTCTATCTTCAATAGAGTCACTATCCATTTCTGGTTCTGGTTCCATTCCAACTACATCTGAAGGTGTGTCGATATCATCCATTTCTGGTTCAACACTTACTACTTCAATATCATCCATTTCTGGTTCTGAATCTAACATAGCATCGATTTGGTCGATTTTTTCTTCACCATCTAAATAATGTTTAGAAGAAACCATCATATCATGTGCTTTAGTGATTTTAGCTTGTAGCCAAGATGGAAAATCTACTTCACCACCCATTTCATCATATTCACCTACCATTCTATATAGTTCAGTAGCGTATTTAGCTATACGATAAAGTTCTTTTTTAATCATACGTGGCTCATCGTCTTCATGACCTACGTCTAAATCTTCATCTACTAGTTCTTCAACTTGAGGTTTTTTACTTAAAGCTGCTTCAGTAGCTGATTTGATTTTATCTTTAATGAAATCAGGTAACTCATGTTGGTCACCAACTAATGCCTTTTCATTTACTTTATTGGTTAAGGCATCTTTAATAAGTTCCTTTAGTGATTCTTTATTCATTTCTTCTACTTTTTTTTTAGCTCTTTTAGTTGCCGTAGCATACATTATTGCTTCCGCATCCCTACCATAACGTTTTACAAACCCTCGCTTTGCTGGTTTTAAATCCTTAATAGAGTCTTCGCGTGTTGCTACCTCCCTATCGGTAAGTTTACGTTCGTTTAACATTAGTCTCTAGGTACTACGTGTGTCTTAGTAAAAAAGGTAATACTATTTGCTATTTGGTTTGAAAGTTTTTCGTCACCAATAGAAACGGCTGTATCATATGCTCTTTTAAGTGAGTTTTGGATTTCCATTTCATCGCTAGTTAGACCTGGTTCAGATGATGTTTCAGCAGGTGCTTCAACGTCGATATCAACATCTACATCCTCTACGTCTACGTCTTCGTCTTCATCTTCTTTTAAGCCATATTTTTCTTTATGCTTTTGAAGGAAATCAACTGCCTTTTCTCTTCTTTGTTTTATTTTATCTTTTGCATCAGCACCAAAGTATGTATTTTTATCCCTTTCACCATCATCATCAGCTTCGCTTAAAGTTGATAGGATTTCAGCTTTGATTTTTTCTTTTAAGGCTTGTTTAGTCATCTTACCTTCTTTAAAGTTTGATGCCACATCAGCGTCTTCACTATGTGTATCCATCTCTTCGATGTTTTCCTCAACCTTATCGGCTTTTTTATCTAAACCTTCGTTTAGGTAGTTTCTGAATGCTGTTATTTCTTTCATTTTTTAGTTTAATGTTATGATGATAAATATTATTTTTTGTTTTTAGACGATACTTTCGCTTTTTTAGTGTTTTTTACTACTTGTTTACCTTTACTTCCGGCTTTCTTCTTTTTAGCTGCAGTTGCTTTACGTTCTGCTTTACTTAAACTATATGCCTTCTTTTTAGGTAGACAACGATCAGGGTTTTTTTTATTTTTTGACGTTCCGCACTTACCAGCTATTTCACCAGATGAGTTGATACGTACCCAATCTTCTTTTTTAAACCAATCACGTAATGATTCGTCTATAAGTTTTCCTATTTTTCGTCCTTCCATATCTCACCTTTGCGGCAACGAACTACAGCACCACTAGCATAAGCAGAAGGCCAAGTATCGTATTTACGTTTAGCTATTCTTGTACAGCGATCGTCTTTTTTCTTTTTTTTTTTCTCATCTATGGATACCTTTGCTTCATCCATAGCTAACTGCTCTGAACGTCGTTTTTGATTCCATTCGTATAAATCGAAGTTATCCATATTATAAGTTTATTATAAATATTATCGTTTTAGTGCTTCTAAATATTCTACTGATTCTCTTACGTATTCATCGACTCTGTCTAGGTCTATTTTAGCACCTACCCATCTTTCAATATCACCAGCTTCGGAAACGTATGTAGATTTTTCGTTTGCTTTATTATAAATCCACTCTTTAAAATCTTTTATTTTGTTATCGATTTCATCGTTGTGGATTTTGGTTTCGTATTCTTCCCACTTACCTGTACGTTTTAGTTCTGCTTCAAAATCAATAACACAGTTAAAACATTTTTTATGTATTTTATAGAATGGTTTATCATTACGATTACGCATTACCTTACCGCATTTTGGACATAGTAACGG
>Ga0208133_1000007_pt1 | contig 94801 bp, 133 predicted proteins | sample ColrivemetaGS535_FD_187595 | JGI IMG/M metagenome (GOLD analysis project Ga0208133, IMG submission 187595) | Estuarine microbial communities from the Columbia River estuary, USA - metaG S.535 (SPAdes) (version 2) | ecosystem: Environmental > Aquatic > Marine > Intertidal zone > Estuary | place... | reverse complement strand
TTGACACCACACCTGTGGAAACAGAACCAGTTGACACCACACCTGTGGAAACAGAACCAGTTGACACCACACCTGTGGAAACAGAACCAGTTGACACCACACCTGTGGAAACAGAACCAGTTGACACCACACCTGTGGAAACAGAACCAGTTGACACCACACCTGTGGAAACAGAACCAGTTGACACCACACCTGTGGAAACAGAACCAGTTGACACCACACCTGTGGAAACAGAACCAGTTGACACCACACCTGTGGAAACAGAACCAGTTGACACCACACCTGTGGAAACAGAACCAGTTGACACCACACCTGTGGAAACAGAACCAGTTGACACCACACCTGTGGAAACAGAACCAGTTGACACCACACCTGTGGAAACAGAACCAGTTGACACCACACCTGTGGAAACAGAACCAGTTGACACCACACCTGTGGAAACAGAACCAGTTGACACAGAGCCAGTGACGGGATCAGAAGAAGATGTAACAAATACAGTTGATGATGCATTGGAAGATGGTAAAATTGATAGTACAGAAGTTGAAGAAATTGCAGATGCAATGGCAGCAGATGGAGAAATTGATTCAGAAGAAACAGATCAATTAATTGAAGCATTAGCAGAAGATGGAAAAGTTTCTGTAGCAGATCAAGAAGCAGTTCTGGAAGCACTTGCGTCAGACGGAGAAGTTTCAAAAGAGGATGTTGCAGCCATTGTTGAATTAGCTAACTCAGATGGTAAATTATCTGAAGCAGAAAAAGATATTGTTGCCGATGCATTAATTCAATCTGTTCCAGAAGGTGAAAATCTTACTAAAGAACAGGTAGCGGAAGCTGGAATTAAGTTATCAGATTTGCCAGCAAGCACACCAGTTGATGTTAGAACATCTGAAAATGGAGACTCAGTTGTTATCACGGCAGAAGTTGCAGTACAAGTAGAATTAATATCTGACCCAGCGGCATTTGCACAAGAGTTATTTAATGACCCAGGAGCAGCCCTACAGGCCTTGGGAAGCATAGGTGCAGATATGACAGAAGGCGAAAGAGAAGAGGCAACTGAAATGGTTGTAGCAACAGTTGTAGCAGCAGGTGCGGCAATTAACGCAGCAGCAGTTGCCGCAGGAGGAGCCACAGGGGGTGGCACAGGAGGCGGAGGAAGTTCTGGTGGAGGCTCAGGAGCCAATTCACCAGGTTCACGAGGAGGAAGAAAATGGTAAGAATAATAAAGAATATCCTAAAAGATATGGTTGACCAAGCATGGACCCTTCTTGGAATGTTTATTGCTTGGGTAGTTCTAGACGGAAGTGCAAAGACTATTGTTGGTTATGGAATCATAGCGACTACTGCTCTTTGGATAATTACAAGTCCGATTAGAAATAGAAATGAGGAATAGTAATGGCAAAAGCATACATTGAAGAGCCAACACAAGTAGGATCAGGAGCAATTGCAAGTATCAATAATATTTTTATGCGAATTGTTGCTGTATTTGCAGCATCAGGACTGTCCGTAATTGGAGCAGGTGCTGTAGTTGGAATTGAAACTTATAAAGCAGTAATATTAGCAGGTACTCTTGGCGTTGCCACCGTAGTTGAAAGGCTTGCACGAGGTTTTCTAGACGATGGAAAATTGACGGTAGCAGAAATAAATGCCGCATTTTCAGCAGTAGATAAAAAAGCTAGTAAATAATGCTATAATTGTATTATGGATAAATACAGTATAAAGCTAGAGGTTTTAGCCGAAGTAGATGCTTTTTCAGAAGCAGATGCTAGGGAGTATATATCTGATATATTCAATGTAGACGATGAAATTAAATCTGTTAAGGTATTAAAGATCTCCAAAAACAGTTGACATGTCCGTTTTGTCAGGGTATAATAGTAATAAGCATTATGCCCGTATGGCGGAATTGGCAGACGCAGCAGACTTAAAATTTGCCTCCAACCGTGGAGTGTCGGTTCAAATCCGACTATGGGTACTAGACAGGAAGTTCATTGCTTAACTTGACAGAACTAGGAGTAGAGGTCTTTATAAAAAGATCTAATTCTAAAAATTTACAATCTTTTTGGAATAACTATTCTTTGGTAATTTGGAAAAAAAATAATTCTGGGTTCACAAATAAAAAAGGACTGTTCAAAAATGAATGGGGTATTGCAGAAGAATTTGCAATCAACGAAGACGGACTATGGAAACTTCCATTACAATATGTCAAAAATTTTAAATAGTCTAGGTTTAGATAAAGATTCACTTCAATGGCAAGACTTAGCTCTTTGCCTTGGAATGGATACTAATCTGTTTTTTGATTCATATGAAGCAGATGTTAACATAGCCAAAAGCATAGATCAAGCTTGCATGTCATGTCCAGTTATAGCAATTTGTTACAAATACGGCACAGAGTCAGATAACTATGGAGTTTGGGGCGGAGTGTATTTAAGTTCTGGTACCCCAGATAAATCAAAAAATTCACACAAAACAAAAGAAACTAACAAGAAGCTAAAGGGATTACATGGCTAACTTTATAAATAAAGATAAAGATCACTTTAAATACGGAATTAATGAATGGACTGGTGAAGCAAATAAACCAGTTTTTTATACAAAAGAAATGGCACAAAAGGTCAGAGAACTTAAAAGCCCTGCACACGACTTACAGATGGATATTGTAAAGTATCCTGAATTTTTAGCAATAAGATTATATGAAAACAATTTTTCACAGTACGATGGAAGTATGAGAATGAGAGTTATAGATTATATCGAGATGGTTAAAAGGATCCTAGAATCATATGGGGTACGAGTCGAGTTGGAGGGGAAGCCAGGTGGAAGAACAAGGTGATGTCGCATCAATTGTGTATATTATTCCAGAAGAAAGATACGGAGTAATAGTATCACATGGGGCCTATATGTCCTCAATAAAGTACAACGATGGCTTTGAAGAAGTTATTGAGCTTTTTGACACAAAAGATTTTATTGTTTCAAATGAAATCCCAATTATAGATACAGAGGAAAACTAATGGAAAAAGTACTATGCTATTCTTGTAATAAGAGTAAGGCTAATTTAAATTTAAAAAGATCCGCGTTGCTTGCAATTAATCTGCTTATGTGTGAAACATGCATCACTAGTAAATTTGAGCCTAGATGGACTATAATTTTATCTGGCAGGCAGTACGGACATGAATCTGTAAAAGAATATATTGCTAAGAAAAAATATGTTGGAGAAGACATAAAAGCGTCCGAATTATTAGTTTAAGTACGGTATAATTATGTAATAATGCTAAATACAAGTCAGATAATTATAACAATATTAGCCTCTGTTTCAAGCGGATTAGTAGGCATACTTTTTAACTACAGGCAGAGCAAGAAAAAAGAAGCAATTAGGTTGGCTGAAAAGCAACACGATGGTCTTTTAATTGAACTAAAAGATCTTCAAATAAAGCTATATAAATTAGAAAAAGATTTAGACGAGTGGAAAGAAAAATATTACGAGGCCCTGCAGGAGCTGATTCATGTTAAATCAGACCTGGAAGAGTCCTTGCTTAAATTAGGTCACATAGATATTCATTTAGACTTAGATTCAGAAGGCGAATAGACAAATAATTTTAAAAATAGTATACTGAAATTATGACTTGTATTGTTGCTATTGCCCAAAATGGTGTTGTGTATATGGGTTCCGACCATGCCGCATCAGATGACAAAACTGGGTGGATCATATCTAGAAAAGAGCCAAAAGTTTTTAAGAATGGCCAGTATGGTATTGCATTTACAGATTCATTCCGTATGGGACAAATCCTTCAATACATGTGGACCCCTCCAAAGTATACACCAACTAAAACCAATTCTGGTTTAGATAAATTTATGAGAACTAAATTTGTTGATTCTGTAAAGTCTGCATTTAAAGATAATGGATACGGAAGTATTGGCTCTTCGTCAGAAGAAGATACTGGCGGAATTTTTATAGTTGGAATATGTGGTAGACTCTTTACTATAGATGAAGACTTTCATGTCGGAGAAAATATAGTTAATTATATGGCGGAAGGAAGCGGTGGGCAGATAGCTCTTGGAGCCCTTCATGCAACAAAGAAACAACAGAACCCAAAGCTTAGATTAAAAGCAGCATTAGAAGCAGCAACTGAGTTTAACATGAGCGTGGCTGCCCCCTATACATATATTCAAGTTTAAGGTATAATTTGTATATGGAAATAGCATTAATAATATCTGTCTCTATTGCAGTAGTACTGTCAATATTTTTCCTGACCATGTTTTTTAAGAGATTCAAGGTCGGATTTTACTACATAGATAAGTACGAAGAGGCAGTAAAAGAAATGTTAAATCTAATGGAGATAAATGACCCAAGATACATACCTCCAGTTGATTATGATAATGCCATAGACATGAGAGGCACCCCAACACATGTATGTCTATGTGGGTCAGAAGTCTGGATGATTAAAGCAGTTTTTAGAGACTACGAGATAGCTACATATTTCCTAGACATGGAATGCCTAGCCTGTGGCAGCCTTGCCACAGCACCAACACCAATAGATAAGAGCAACATTGATGAGGTCTAAAAAAGTTAAAAAGTTAGAGGCGAGGGTAGAAGAGCTAAGCACTGTAACAGATCTTCTTATTTTGTTAGTAAATGAAATCATAGAAAAAGATAATAATAGAATAAACTTAGACTCAGGAAAGTGGTATAAGCCTACCCCTTGACAACCTTTGTATATTTAGTATACTTAAGATATGAAAAATAAACTAATCACGGCGGTACTTACTTTATCACTTCTATCACCTGTAGCAATTTCACAGGCATCTGGTGCAGACGCACCAGTTCTAGCAATCCTAGACACAGCAATTGATACATCACTCCCTAATCTTCAAGGAAAGATTGTGGGAGAAGTTTGTATTCTTGAATGGCAGCTATGCCCAAATGGGACTAACTTTCAAGAAGGGGCTGGCGCAGCATCTATGCCAGCAGACCTAATTACAAAGAACGGCTTTGACCACGGAACATTTATGGCAAGTACAGCAGTTCAAGCTAATCCAAACATTAAAATACTTTTTATTAAAATTATTGGAAATACCTCTGCTGGATTACGAAAGCCAACTGGAGAATCAACCATTTCAGCAGCACTATTCTGGCTAAGAGACAATGCAGCTAAATATAATGTTAAGGCTATATCTCTTTCGCAAGGTAGCAGCGGACTACTTGGAAAAGCAGGAACACAATACTGCCCAACATTCCCAAGAACAGTATCTGCAATTCAACAGTTAAACTCAATGTCTATCCCAGTTTTTTCTGCAGCAGGTAATGCTCGTGATTACTCAAGAATTGATTGGCCTTCGTGCATCCCAGAAACAGTTTCAGTGGGAGCAGTTGATCAAATTGGAGAAATTGCATCTTATAGCAATAATGACTCATTGCTTTTAGATTTCTTTGCCCTAGGCAACATGCCTGCAGTTGGTCCAGGAAACATTTCTAAAAATATTGCTGGTACATCTTCTGCAACACAGGTTGCAGCAGCAACGTATTTAAAATTAATGACTTCATCTGGACAATCTGGAAGCCAATTAATTGATAGCATGAAAGCTAATTCAGTAAATACTATTGGCAGACAGGGCACATTTAAAAAATTGATTACGCTTTCTAATGCAGTAAGTGCTATCCCTACAAATTCAGCAGCAGCAGATGCAGCAGCAAAGGCACTAGCGGATGCAAAGGCACTAGCGGATGCAAAGGCACTAGCGGATGCAAAGGCACTAGCGGATGCAAAGGCAGCACGAGCAGCAGCATTGAAGTTAGAGGTTGATGCTGGTATTGCAGAAGCGGAAAAGCAGTATGCAATTGATTTAAAGTTAGCCCAAGACAAGCTTGCAGCAAGTCGAGCAGCGTGGATGGCAAAACTTAATGGCTGAAATCACAGTACTGGACGGTATTATTAAAGATCTTGGGCAAGAACTATATCAGAAATGGTACAATGGATTAGCACAAGAAGATAGAACACCAGAAGCATCTGAGGCAATGGCTAAAAATGCAGGTGAAACAACATTTTGGATAATCCAAAATTTTATGATTCGCTTCAATGAAGCAGCAGAGGCACTAAAGGATAAGTAATGATTGTAACTGACAGTAATTTCGATGAAGTTATTGGCTCTCATCATGTAGTCCTTGTAGATTTCTGGGCTGAATGGTGTAGTCCATGCAAAAGATTTTCTCCCATACTTGATGAAGTAGCATCAGAATATAATGTATGGATTGGAAAGATAGATGCAGATGAAAATACATTCAGTGCAGATAAATACAATGTTATTTCTTTACCTACAGTTATCGTTTTTAAAGACGGTAAAGAGGTAAAGAGAACTAAGGGAGCTATGCCAAAGCATAAGTTCTTGGAAGAGATATCCGAATGGATCTAGGTTTTGATGAATGGATGAGCTTTGGATATGACAAAGGATGGATATCAGATGTATTTTGCGATACACATGATGGCCCACCAATGTCAGATGAAGAAATGCAAGAGTGGGATGAAGGCGGAGATCCGTGCTCATTTCATGTTAAGGTAAATGAACTACACTAACTTTCTGTTTCATATAAGAAGCAGAAGAAATAAGGAGAATAAATTAAATGAACTCATTTAAGAAAGTATCGCTAATCATCGCTGCAGCCCTGACTAGCACAATGCTTGTATCGCCAGCAGCTAACGCTAACGCTGGAACTGTAACCCTAACGGTTGCGGGATCTGCAGCAACAGGTGGAACAGTAGTTGGAACACCTGTAGCACTACCAGTACCAGCAGACAACAGTATCGATGCAGCAGATGCATTGAAGATTGCTGTAACATCAGTAGACACTGGAACAGTAGTAACAGCAGTTGCAACTAACGCAACAATTGTTTCTGCGCTAGCAACATCAACAGCACCAGTTACCGCATCAAGCGGATCTTCAACACTTTCAGTTTCAACAGGAACTGGAAACTCAGCAGACTTTTATGTATATACTAAAAGTACAGCAGTAGGAACAGTAGCAATTACTCGTGCTGGAACTACAACAGTTTACTATGTACAAGGTACCGCAGGTGCTTTGAACTCAATCGCTATCACCGCACCAGCATCTGGAGCAGCGGGAACAGTTGCAACTCTTAAGGTAACAGGATACGATGTATTCGGTAACGTAAAGGGTGGAGCAACAATTAATACTCTAGTATCTTCAAATGGTGTTGCAACAGCAACAGCGCTTACAACAGATACAGCAGTAGCAACACTAGGAACAAAGGAGCAGACTGTAACACTTCCTGCTTCAGGTTCAGTAGTTGTTACAGCATACGCAACAGTAGCGACAGCCGTAACAGGCCTAACAGCGCCAATCGGCTCTGTAGTTGCAACAGTAGCAGTTCGTGATCTTTCAGGGGAACTTGCAGCAAAGAACGCAGAACTCGCAGTCGCTAATGCAGCACTTGCAGTTGCTAATGCAGCACTTGCAGCAGAGAAGGCAGGACGTGCAGCCGATAAGGCAGCATCAGATTCTGCAACTGCAACAGCAAAGGCAGCAACAGTAACAGCACAAGCAGCAGCAGATCTTGCTAAGGCTACATACAAGGCAGAATACAATGCACTTGCAGCTAAGTGGAACAAGAAGTTTCCTAAGTTAAAGGTTGCACTAAAGAAGTAAATAACTTCAGTTAAAGGGGCAAGACTACTGGTCTTGCCCCTTTAATATATAAATGATAGAATGGTAATATGAGATTTCATTGGATGGAACGTGGTGGCAAAACAAGTGTTGATCACCTTAAAACTACCTCTAATATAGTTGATGAGTTTGGGTATGAATCAATGCTACTTGTTTATCATTCTCAGCTTGATGACCCATGGATTAAAGCAGCAAGGGCATTGGACACAAATCATAAATTCAAATACATGCCAGCGATAAGAACTTATGCGATAAGCCCAGAATATTGTGCAATGATGTGTAAATCATTTTATGAGATATCTCCAAATAGATTGATGTTAAACATAGTATCTGGAGATCTTCATGCTAGTGAAACATCAGTTAGAGACTCTGTTTTTATTAAAGATTTAATTGATACTCCAGAAAAAAGATTGAAATATACAGACGAGTGGATTAAAAAATTTCTAGATTTAGCAGGTAATACTGTTAGTGGAATTGTAATGGGTGGGCACTCAAACGAAACAAAGCTTATGGTTGAAAAGTATAATGGAACACATCTTTCAATGCTAAATATGCATAAAAATGCATACACTAATTCAAATTTTTTAAAAAATAAAAAACAAATGGTTTCTTTTTCAGTAATAATTAATGACTCAGAAGAAGAAGTTAAGAGAATGACAGACGCTAGTATGGGTTCAAACCAGTGGACACTTTCTGGAAATAAAGACAGCGTTAAAAAACAAATACTAGATCTAAAAAATATAGGGGTAACAGATTTAATGATGCATGCAAATCCAGAAGACAAAAATGCCTCTTTAATTCATTACTTAATGAAAGAAATTATGGAGGAACAAAATGGAATCTAATAGAAAAAGCTTATATAAGTCTTTTACTTGGCCAGTAGTGCATATTGGCTTTGTTGGTACAATGGTTTATTTTTTTGAAAAAGCAATTACTGGTGAAGCTCACTGGGAGTACGCTGGCACATTTGCTATAATTTATACAGCATGCGAAATGATTGGATACTTTTTACACGAAAGAGTATGGGCTAAATTTGGAAGTAGATTTAAATAATGGGAAAGCACAACGACAAAATCAAGAAGGCATTAGAACAAAGGATTGCAGCTACGCCAAACGGGGCAGGATTTAAAAAGCCTGGGTCTATGAATAAAAAGAAGACAGGATACCGTGGCCAAACAGCCAAAGGATCCTCTAAATAATGTTTAGTGGGAACTGCCAATTTAATAAATGTAGTAATAAGTCTTCAAGAATAGTTTCAAGCCCACAGTCAGGCATCATAGACATTTGCAATCAATGCTGGAATGACAATTTTAGATCTTAATCAACTAAATGCTATAATAGACTAATGGATGGATTCTAGACCCATCTAAATAAACAACCTATAGGAGAAATAAAATGTCAGACGGAATTAACTTAACAGGATTTAACGAAGTAAAGCCAGCAGTACAGCACACAATTGGAGAGCAGTACGCTGCTGATCCAGCAGGTGCTTTTGCATCAACAGACAAGTCAACACAAGACGGTTCAGGCGTAGGCCAGGGCGGAAAGTAAATTGTCAATATTTGATAAAGAAGAAGTAGTTGCACCTACAGTTGCAGCAGCTGTTGCATCAGTAGTTAGCTTTGCTACAGCATGTACAAGAGACACAAGAGGACAATCCCCTTGTGCTGTTAAAGATTGTGAGAACTGCTAATCATGTGCTTTGAATGCGGATGTGAATCAGTAGGAAGTACAACTGGTATTGTTCCAGTTACAATTACAGACACTTCAAGAGATGGTGACTCAGGCTTAACACAATGAGTGACTTTAAAAAAGAAGATGGCACTGGCACGACTCCACCACCTAATGGTGCAGCTGCAGGGGCCGTTACGAGTAGTTCAGCTACACGCAAGCAACCACGTCAAGGATTAAAGACAGATATTAATCGACATGGAATAAGACGTGAATTGAATACCACTCCAAGGCCTCCTAAAAAAACAGGACGCAAAAAGATATAATGTGTAAAAATTGTGGGGCATGCTCTAAGGAACATGCCCCTACAATTGATGATGCCGTGGATATAGTTTTAGATTCATCAATTATTTAATTTTAATAAGGCCTGGAGATATGGAAAAATTTAGAAAGCTTTTAGATAATGCATATACATTCCTGCCTAAAATGTATCAGGGAATTGAAGTACCAGAATACGATAAAGCCATAGACTTAACAGTTCATACTAAAGCTCCTGGAAAGTGGTTGCTTATTGACTTGGAAACGGGGCAAGAGTATATTGGGAGCAAGGATCCTAATGCATACGGTAAGTGGATGAGGCTAAAGGACAGAAATGAATAACAAAAGACTTTATTTTTTGCATGTACCTAAGACAGCTGGCAAAAGCTTAACATCTGAATTAAAATTGCAGCTTGACAAAAACAATCTTTCGTCTTATATTAGCACACAGTATCCAAACGACTATCCGATATCTAATGAAATTTATATATCTGGTCATTTTGGTACGTATCCAATAGAAAAATTCCCAGGCATATCTGTCTCATGTTTAGTTAGAAACCCAATAGAAGCTAGAGTATCCTATTTTAATTTTATTCATGGGCGAAATGATTTAGACACACCAAGGTATAGATCTATAGAAAACTATTTAGATAAACTAAAATATTATTTGTTTGAGGACGAGGGATTTTTAGATCACAATAACTATCAGGCTAGACATATATGCAATCCAACCAACGAAGTAGTGTTTCAAAATGTTTTAGAGTTTGAAAAAAATATTGAAGAAATTTATAAGAAGTATAATTTTGAGCCTGGTAATGCGTTCAATTGGTTTATTAAAAATGATAACACATCTTTTGAAAATGCAAAAAATAAAATCGAGTCCTTTGATATTGTAAATACAGTAGACTCAATCAGTACACATTTTGCCTCAATATCTAAATGGTTTAAGGATAATCATGGGGTTAAGGTAGATTTAGATCCAAAAAATATTACAAACTCCTCCAATACATTGTATAAGGGCAAGATTTATACCACAAAAGATCTTGTTGAGATGTTAAATAAAGAAGAGAAGGAAAAGATATTAGAGAACAATGACATAGACTACAAAATATATTCTATGGTTAGGGAAGGGGAAATTAATGAAAAGCAAAGCTGATCTTGATTTTAATTTTAGCCCAGTATCCTTTTTTGATATAGAGGCATTGACAGAGAGAGTAAAAAATTTTTCCAAGGAGTGGGAGATTGATACTTCTAGACAAAGCACAGTTTACGAAGGTAGGCCTAACCCACATGTAAATACAAATACATATATTATTCAGAACTCTTCACTGTATTGGGAGAGAGGCACCCCGTTTTCAAAAGAGCTTTTAGACAAAGAAACTTATGCATTGCTTGAAGACATTGTAAAGCAATTAGAAGACAGAATGATAGGACAATCAGCAAGAATACTTTTAATAAAATTAAATGCCAATAGTAAAGTTTTTGTTCATAAGGATAGCGGTGACTACCTGTCTAATGTAAGAAGATTCCATATACCATTAATTACAAATGAGAAGGTATCATACACCGTAGGCGGAGAAGAAATACACATGGAGGAAGGTAAGTGTTATGAAATAAATAACCTAAAGCTTCATAGCGTAGATAACAATAGCGAATATGACAGAGTTCACCTATTGATAGATATAATGCCAGAGTCTGAGACAAGAACAATTGATAACGTCCGCAAAGATCTAAGGGTTAAGGTAATAAATAACTTTGTAGAACAAGAGGATGCAGACATACTTGTAAAGTATATCCAGGATAATCATTTAGACGACAAAAGATTTCTTAGAGCACAAAAAGCAGTAGATACTAATAGAGTTAGGTACGAGTCACATATACCAGAAAAGCATGAATTTTCTAGTCACCCAGACATAATACATTTATTAAAAAAATATTCCGATAAATTTCTATTTGAGTGTAAGGATTTCTTTAAAGATGAAGAAGATCTTTATTTAGGCGCACAATGGCTTACTATGCTGGGTGAGGGAACTAGACTTCCAGCCCATGTAGATAACCATGAAGAAGCCGAGCATTTATTTAGAAGCGGAGTAATGTACTTAAATGATGATTTTGACGGAGGGTACTTAAAATTTTTAAATGAAGAACTAACTGTCAAGCCAGAAAAGCTAAGCATTGTAATTTTTGAAGCTACACAATTGCATCAAATAACACCAGTCTTGTCTGGTATAAGAATTGCAATGCCCATCTGGGCAACAAATATAAAAGAAAAGGGGATAACACATGGATAAATTAAAAACAATTGAAGGCTTTATAGAAAAAGAGGATATAGATTTTTTTATAAACTGGATAGATGAAAACTATGAAGATACAACTAAGTTTAGACAAAGACTTGGCGTAGCTTTTAACAAAGGTCTTGCGAGTAGAGCGGTATTCCCAGACGAAAAGCCAGCTACTTTGTTTAAAGATATAGAAGAAATTTGCATGAAGTACGCAAATAAATTTATGGATGCACAGAATGAGTTCCTTCCATCAGATGAAACTCAATATTTTTATGGGTTTTCATTGACAAGACTTACCAAAGACATACAGCTAAGAATTCACCAAGATGTGCACGGGGACTTCCCGTCTTTATCTTATAGTGGAGTTTTATACCTTAATGATGATTATGAAGGCGGAGATGCCACTTTCCTTGAAGAGTTTACTCCAGAATCATTTTTTCCACTTTATGAAGACTCAATGGGAGGCCTTTCTTTTAAGCCAAAGGCTGGGGATCTATCTTTATTCCCATCAAGCCTATGGCATGGAGGGAAAAGAATTACAGACGGCGTTAAGTACGCAATAATTTTTTGGGCCACATCAGATGAGACAAAAGGTTTCGAAGGATTTGATTCTGATCGTGTTCTAGAATTAATTAATTATAAGCCAGTAGCAGCAGAATAACTATTGACGTACCATCTGTGAAATAGTATACTTAACTTAAGTGTCCCATAGCTCAGTTGGTAGAGCGTCGAACTGTTAATTCGAATGTCCCTGGATCGAGGCCAGGTGGGACAGCGTTCTTATAGCTCAGTCGGTAGAGCAGCAGACTTTTAATCTGCGGGTCGATGGTTCGAGCCCATCTGGGGACACACGTGTAAGATAAACTATATAGGAGAAAAATGAAAACAGTAGGAGATAAGTTAGGAACGTTTGCAGTTACTGGTGTAAAGCCAGGCGCTTTAAGCTATGAAGATAGCTCATTTGAAGTACTAAATCAAGACTCTTTCCCTGGTAAATGGAAGATTATTGCTTTTTACCCAAAAGATTTTACATTTGTGTGCCCAACAGAAATTGTTGCATATGATGCATTGGTAAATGATTTTAATGACAGAGACGCTGTCTTGATGACTGGTTCAGTAGATAATGAATTTTGTAAGATTGCATGGCGTAACGCACATGATGATTTACGCAAAACTAACTCTTGGTCATTTGCAGATACAGGCCACCAGTTAGCAAACGATCTTGGCGTACATCACCCATCTGGAGTTACATACCGTGCCACATTTATTGTTGACCCAGACAATACAATTCAGCATGTTACTGTAAACAACTTAGATGTAGGAAGAAACCCAGATGAAACTCTTCGTGTACTAGATGCACTTCAAACAGGGGAGCTATGTGCCTGTAACAGATCTTTGGGCGGAGAAACTCTATAATGACATGGGTGGACCAGCTTAAGGATTCTCTTCCAGAATATGCTAAAGACATTAAGTTAAATCTTGATGCTGTAATCAATAGATCATCTATAGATGCAGAGCATGCTACGTATATTTCAATAGCAGCAGCATTTGCAACAGGCAACGGTAAACTGCTTGCCTTTATTACTGCTAATGCAAACGATGAAGTTGAAAAAAATGCTGCCCTTACTGCTGGTGCCATCATGGCACAGAATAACGTTTGGTATCCATTTATTGAAATGGCTGATGACGTAAACTTAAAGGGGTTACCAGCTCAATTAAGAATGAATGCTATTACTTCTCATGGCGGGACTACAAAAGGTAAGTTTGAAGCCTATTCATTAGCTTCATCTATTGTTGGTAAGTGTCACTTTTGTGTTAAAGCACATTATGAAACATTAAAAGAAGAAGGCTATAGTGTAGAGCAGTTGCGTGATATCGGAAGAATTGCAGCAACAATAAATGCATTGGCAAAGATACTTTCAGCATGATCAAAAGGCCTGCTTGGATATTTGACGTAGATGGTACATTGGTTGATGTTGATCCAATACTTCACCATATACTAAATCAAAACAGGTCAAGCGAGTCATTTAAAAAAAACTACGATACTTTTCATAAAGAATCTGTAAACTGTGATCCACATAAAGATGTAGTCGATATGGTATGGCAAGTATGTAATGATTTAGATATAATTATAGTTACTGCTCGAAAAGAAAAATACAGGGCACTAACTGCTAGATGGCTAAAGAATAACGATGTGCCGCATGATGCTTTATTTATGAGGCAAGATGACGACAATAGAGAAGACTACGAGGTCAAAAAAGATATACTTGAGCAGATAGAAGTTTATTGGGATATAAAACATGCAGTAGACGATAACCCAAGCATCATTGGGTTATGGGAAGAAAATGGAATTCCAACCACTAAAATAGGAACATGGGACGGGGTTAAAAGATGATAATTGGTTTATCTGGATATGCTAGATCTGGTAAAGATACAGCTGCAGACAGGTTGGTAGAGCAGCACATGTTTACACGGTATTCGTTTGCTGCACCGATGAAAGAGGCAATGTACAATCTTAATCCAATAGTTCATTCAGACAGCATAGGTAATTTTAGATATAAAGATTTAGTAGATACTTACGGTTTAGATGTCGCTAAAGAAAATACTCCAGAAATACGCAGGCTTCTTCAGGTGTTTGGTACAGAAGTCGGAAGAGATATGTTTGGCATTAACTTTTGGGTCGACCTTGCCTTAAATAGTATTAAAGAAGACAATGCAGTCATAAGTGATGTAAGGTTTAAAAATGAAGCAGATGCAATAAAATCAATTGGCGGCCAGGTATGGAGAATAAATAGAAATGGTGTTGGTCCAGTAACAAATCATTCTTCTGAGCTAGATCTAGACAACTATAACTTTGATTATATCATTGATAATGATTATAGTGTGGTAGACTTAAATGATGTAGTTGATATGTTATGGGAGAAAAATAATGTTTAATTGGATAATATGTTTTGTAATAGGACATAATATAGTAAAAGCTGGTGCATGTCCATTTACTGGGAAAAATTATGATTTATGCAAGAGATGTACACAAATGTTTGAGGTGAACGATGTCAAATATAGCTAACAAGCATAACGGTATATGGGAATGGCACAATGTTTTAGAAAACCCAATGGAGATGGTTGAAACTATTGATAAAACTAAATGGGAATACTATACCAATAAAGGCGGGGGAGAAACGGTAATTGGTAGAGGTGCATCGCTACATAATGGTAGTGAAGCTCATAAAAAAGCAATGAAAGCTTTTTCTGATTGCATTTTAGAGTATTCCAAATCAAATTCTTTGAGCTTTGATAATGAAAATATAGGTGACTGGCTTTTAGTTAGAGAGTATAACACTGGTTCTCGAATGTCAGCTCATAACGATGCATATAGTTATGTTAAAAAAGATGGGCAGCACGTCCGACCATCCTTAACTGCCATACTTTACATCAATGATGAATATACAGGTGGCGAAATTGATTTTGTACATGACGGTATATGCATTAAGCCGCAAGCGGGATCCATGGTAGTTTTCCCTAGTGATAAACAGCATGAAGTGTTAGAAATCCTAAGTGGAGATAGATACATGACTCAAACATATGTCTATGAAAACCCACTTTCTTTTTATGATAAACCATACTAAATCTGATATAATATATATATGAACACTAATATTCCTCCATGTTTTTATTGCCCAGAAGATAGCAAATATTCTGAGCCAGAGCCAAAAACTGGCACAGTAATAGATGTATGCGATAAACATTTTCATTTAAAGTACATGGGATAGTTGTGGCTTACAGCAGGTTCTGGGATAGCGATATATATATCTATCCTCATGTAGAAGGACATATTTGTTGTGCCGCATGTTGGCTTTCAGAAGAAGCAAAATCAGAAATAATTGAAGATGATGAGAGCCTATTCCTTCACCTACATGAGCACTTTAAGGCGGGCCACGACATACCAGAGATGCTTTACTATGAAATTATAATGGACGAAGATAGATATAAGCCATTGACAGATTAACCAATAAATAGTATTATATAGATATAGGGCAACTTTGCCATGAAAAAGGAGATTATTATGTCAGTGTATGATTATAGCTTTACAGATAACAACGATAACAACGTTGATCTGTCACAATTTAAGGATCATGTTTTATTGTTGGTCAACGTTGCCAGCAATTGTGGTTTTACCAGTCACTATGAAGGACTACAGTCTCTTAGCAAGAAGTATGCAGATAAAGGTCTCGTAGTTATTGGGTTTCCATGCAACCAATTTAATGCTCAGGAGCCTGGAACAGATGCAGAAATTAAAGAATTCTGTCAGGCAAATTATGGCATAGACTTCTTAATGTCAAAGAAAATTGAAGTAAATGGAGATGATGCACACCCATTGTTTAAGTATCTAGTCTCTGAGTGTGATGTTGACAGCGTTCCATGGAACTTTACGAAGTTTCTTGTTAATGAAGATGAAATTGTACTGATGGCTCCTCACACCACGCCAGAAGAAATTGATGTTGCTTTACTGAAGATATTAAATTAGGCCTTAATTGTCTAAAAATACAATACAGTATGAATCTTTTAGCGGTAACCCACTTTTGCCAGCTAAAAATTTTATTCCAGAATGGTACAAGAATAGCACATCTAAAACTTTAAAAAAATGTGTTCCCTTTTTAGATGCATTAATGTCTGGATATATTGTAACGGTACCAAATGACTTGCATGTTAGCCTTAATAATGGAGTAGCAGAAATAAAATTAGCGGATGGAACAATATATAAAGGGTCTTCTAGGGATGCTCAAAGCATCAATATAATACCTTTTAATCATTATGATACAGAGTTTGCATGGGATCTTTCTATTGCTATACATATTCCCGCAGGGGCAAGCATACTGTTTACTCATCCATTAAATAGGCATGACCTTCCGTTTACAACATTAAGCGGTATAATAGATGGAGAGTTTACAATAGTTCCACATGGAGCAATACCGTTTTACATACAAAAAGGATTTAAAGGAATAATAAAAGCTGGTACTCCAGTAGCACAAATAATTCCTTTTAATAGAGATTTATGGAAAGCAGAAACAGAGGTGGGACTTTTTGAGGGTTCTAAAAAGCACCGCAGATCATTTCCAGCAGATTGGTACAAAAAAAGCTCATGGAAAAGGAAAAGTTATGATTAAAAATAAGAAAGGTTTAACCAAATGAATGCCATAAAGATGTCAGACGAGGTTTGGTATTTTGAGGATGCGATAGACAATCCTGACGAAATTTTAGAATCTATTACTGATTGGAGACCTAATCCAAATCAAGACTATATGGTAACTTCTCAGATAACCACAAGAGACTACTTGGAAATGACAGACGACGCAATTTTTAAGTGTTTGGATATATGGTATAGGAATCATTTAAATTTAGATTCATCAAAGCATAAGGTTGCAAAAAACACTTTTCTTTACAAAAGAGGAGCTGGCGGAGGATATGGGCCACATACAGATTTTATTGGAATGCATGATGGAACATACGAACAAGTTACAGCTACAATCCTTGCTTACCTATGCGACGAAGAGGGGTTTGAAGGAGGAGAAATATTTTTCCCAGACTACGATGTTACAATTAAACCTAAAAAAGGAAGTGTTGTAATCTTCGGAAGAAAAGTAAGGCATGGAGTTAATGATGTTATCTCTGGAGAAAGAGCCATAGCGAGTGTATTTTTGGTTAAAGATCAATACTTTTATAAAGACATGTACGCAGCTGATCCAAAAAATCCTACAGAAGAAGAAAGAAGAGCATTTAGACTTCAAGTGCCACAGTATGAACAAAAGAATGCCAATGAGGATGTATCTAAATTTGTTGATGATGAGGATTAAGATATGATTGATTGGTTAGTTAATCGTATATTTAGATGGGATACACTAAGGCATGCAGTATTTGATGAAGTAATGCTTTATCAATCTGTAGACAGATCAATATGGGAGCATTCAAAATATGGCCCAATGAATCTTACCTGGTCGGAAGGCGATACTTGGTATGGTTGGACTTATAATGAATCTAATAAGAAATACTATTTTGATGATATTGGAAATACATCCTTGATGGGCTTATGGGAAGATCAATGGATGAGAGAAGCAGAAGGCCTAGAAGATACTAGGGTATAATAGTTATCTAAGAGAAAAAGGAAGAAAAACAATGGGCATACTAGATAACCTTGAGGCATACATAGACTTAGATCTATTAGGCAATCTTGATATGAGAGAAGATATAGATATATTTGAGACCCAGAAGGATTTTGAGTAATGTATTGGTCATATATCCTAGCAGTCATTGGAGTCACAGGCATATTCTTTGTTGGTCGAAAGACAATATGGGGATGGCATATCCTATTGGTTAATGAGGCTTTGTGGATTACGTATGCAATTATAACAAAACAATATGGGTTTATATTATCAGCAATAGCATATGCAGCAGTCTATGTTAGGTCTTATATACACTGGTCTAAAGAGCCAGTAAATGAGATACACTTATAAATGAATAAATTTAATGTTGTAGAAAAAATAGGCTCAGCTGCAATGCATATCTCTAATTGCTTAGACGATCCGCAAAACATTGTATCTATCCTAAATTCGAAAGTCTGGGAAGATGACTTAGACCCAATTGCAGTAGGGCCTTTGTGCTTTGTACACAATGAAGAGCCAGCTTATAAAGAGATAGATGAAGCTATGATGCAGGCTGCAAGCATATTCTTATCTAGTACTGGTAGAGATATATCAGATTACAAAAAAACAGATAATTTTTATAGAATAGCTAAATGGCAAGAAGGCAAGAGCATATACCCTCACAAGGACACGTTTGTGTCTGAAACTGGCGAGAATCAAGCAGTAGTGAGTTTAGTTATGTATTTAACCGACAAGTATGAAGGCGGTATACTAACACTAACTCAATTTGAAAAAGAAATAAGGACCAAAGCTGGAGATATATTAGTGTTTAACTCTGACACATATCATGAGATCAGCACTCATTTGGGCGGGGAAAGAATAACCGCTAGAATATTCCTTTACAATAAGTAGCTGAGGTATACTTATATCATGAGTAAATTTAATATTGTCGAAAAGGCAGGCTCTTCTTTGATGCACATATCCAAATGTTTAGATGATCCTGAGAAAATTGTATCTTCTTTAAAAGATAAAGAATGGAAAGAAGATCGTGCAGATGAAGGCAAGATTGGCCCATTTTGTTTTATTAGAGAGCCAGAGCGAGAGTATTATCAGATCTTAGATTCCTTTATGCAGGCGGCAGAAATATTTTTATCTAGCACTAATAGAGATATTGTAGATTACGAGAAAACAAATAAATTTCATAGAGTTGTTAGCTGGGAAGTATCTCCTAGTACTTTGGTACAACATCAAGACAGGTGGGTTACAAAAGGAGAACAGGTAACCCCAGAGATAAGTTTAAGTATGTATTTGACGGATGACTACGAGGGCGGGGAATTATCATTCAGTACATTTGGCAAAAAAATCAAGCCTTCAGCTGGGGATATAGTAGTCTTTGACTCTAATACTTTACATGGGACTGAGACATATTTAGGCGGAAGAAGAATGACTATTCAATGTTTTCTATTTAAAAAAGAAGGAGGAACTAATGACAAAGAAGAAGATAAAGCTTCCGCTTAAATGGTGGAAGAACCCAATTGCATATGTAAAGTTTAATAGATCAATGAAGAAGCTAAAGAAGGCTCTATAAGCCTTTTCAGGTTCCTATAATGGTCGTAGAGCGGTTTCCGAAACCGACAATGAAGGTCCGATTCCTTCACCTGAAGCATGAGTAAGCACTGGGAAGATAAGTCCCAATGGATCACACACTGCCCTATATGCTTCTGTGCGGTCACACACCAGCTATATGACTTTCATATGCAATATCATGAGAATCAGGCGGGCAAAAAGGCTATTGACTAGCCCACCAATATATAGTACACTTAGAGTATATACAGGGTCAGGCGGACAATGTATCTAACCAAAGGATTAATATGAAAAAGATTTCCTTTATTCTATCTTTAGTTTTATTTTCAGCTTTAATGGTTCCATCTTCAAATGCGTGGGACGACTACAACACAAAGGTTTTAACTATAAAAGGGTTATGCCTACATCAGTCTGCGCTATATCAGGCATCGGGCGGCATTGGCGGAGAAGAATTGGCAGATCAGATGGATTATGCTTACCCAATCGCTGGAGAATCTTATAGAGCAGATAACAGTATGTCCTTGCTTAAAAAATATGGGAAAGACGAAAAATTTGAATCCTCTATTACTGGACTACTCGAAGATGACCCTTATAAAGTTTTTATAACAAAGGCAACCCTTGTTCCAGAGCCAAGCAACAAGTTTGATAAGTTTGCAGTTAAAGTTTTGATTAAAGGAAAGCATGTTGGTTATGTGCCAAGCTTAGTTTCATATGATGTATCGCTAATGATGCATAAAACTAAAAAGAAATCTTTAATTGTTAATTCTTGCATTAGCCATTATCCAGGAGGCCAAGGCCCACAGGTTTCTTTAGATCTTACAACATCATTTCTAGGAGATGATTACGAAGCCGAATACAGGATGGGATTGTGGTTTGGTTATAATGATTGGGTGGAATATGGCCCAGGAACAAAATGTACAAAATACTTTAGCAAATGGTACTGTGGTCCATTTGAAAAATAAAACTAAAGCAAATACCTACTTACTAATATTCTTATCCCCATTTTTAGTATTAACACTATTAATGATTGGTATTACCGTTAAGTCTATAGTTCAAAACATGGAAAGCTTTTTATGGCTTGCATCTATATCCTCTGTTGTTATATTGTGGGCAATGACTCTTAATCGTTACGTAAAATACAATGAAATGGCAGAAAGTGAAACGGTAAATACATGAAATCATCTAGAGATAAGTCAATGCTAAGTGCCTCAAAGGCGAAGCCTTCTGGCGTTGATCTGCCTAAAGAGGCCATGGATATCTTAAAGAGATTGCAGGCTGCAAAAGTTTACGGCAGTAAAAAAAAGTACGACAAGGTATTGCAAGAGCTTGCAAAAGCACATCCAGATATGTCGTCAGATATATTTAAACTAAAGGTATGGGAATAATAACAATTAATGCCTATTGCATAATATGCAAGGCTAATGTGATTGGCAAGCTAAATGAGATAGTAGTCCTTGAGTCTGGGCATTGGCTTCATATAGGGGAATGTCCTGATTGCTGCTATCAAATTAAAAGAATAATAAGAAGAGATATTGCCCCCATTTAGTGAAGCGAAAAAGTGAAGCGGAAAATAAGAGAGGGTTTAGTCAACTACGTTGACATAAATGCTATAATATATTATATGAATGAAGCAAAAATACCAGGATATAAACAAAATCCACCAGACTGGTGCGATGATTGTAAATCTGCTGGAGGGGAAGAGTGTCCAGATTGTGGATGCACTCATAATTGTTGAAAGGCAGGTGTAAGTAATGGATAAGTTTCAGTCTTCATATGGCAAGTACATGAAAAAGGTCATGATAGCAGACTTGATCAAAGAGTCTGAAATTCCAGTACCTGGAGATCCAGAGGATGCTGGGATAGAGAACGTAATAGACCTATCTCCTATTGGTATAGCCACATACGAGCATAACCCTGAACATGACGTTTACATCGTCACACTTAAGCTCGAAAAGGGCGGGGAATCAATACAATACGTATTAGAACCCCAAGGACTAAAGGATCTAATAGAGTTAGGCAAGAAGTATTTCTATCAAGAGATGGAATCCAATACCTTTGATATGAGCAAGAATGATTAATCACCTGATCTGTAAAATAATAGGACATGCTATATCTACACTAATAGCTGAGAATGATCCCTATACTGGACAGGTTTACCTATTTTGTAACAGATGCAAGGCATACTTGCCTAGCATGTACATAGAGTAATTTAAGTCCTAACTCCTATATCCCCCTCCCGTTTTCCTTGTCTCATATAGCCCTTAGAAGGCTTATATAGTGGAGTAAAGTGGAGCATAGTGGAGAATATATACTATAGATTACCTATCATATACTATAGTTATATCTATTTAAACAATACTATGATATCGAGCATATCAGATCTTAACCCGTAATGTCAACAGGGGCATATGGACTTATATGAGACATAGCGCATATTCCAGCGAATTTGTCAATAGGGTCGTAAATGGCATATTTGGCCCACATTGTCAACATATTTTGTATAACAATTTGATATAAATTCTGACAGATTCTGGGTATATTATGCCTAATTCATTATATGTTTTATTAGATAATATATTCATTTTATTATATTCTCCTGAATATTCCAGGGATTTTTTTAGCTTGGTCGTAAAAGAAAAATATTGCCCCCATGCCCACACAAAAAAAGATATCCACAAGACCTGTGTAGATCCTGTGGATATCTGGGGCTATATATGTTTATTTAATCCTATGCTGTGATAGGCTCAAAGTTCTCAATGTAATCATTTAGTCTATCTGCCATCATTAGTGCTTCTGATGTAGTGCCTTCTTCCCAAGCATTATCAAATTGTCCCGCCGTCTGTTTGATAATTTCTACAACCAGTTCCATTACCTTAGATTGAGTATAATATCCACAACCATTAACTAATTCTCTAGCCATGATAGTTGGATTAAACCAATGACTATCCATAGCCTCTAATACCTTCTCGGCTGCTTTTGTTTCTATTGAACTTGCCTTTGCCATTTCTTGCCTCCGCCCTCTAACTCTCGATTATACCAAAAATAAGAGACGGGGTCAAGGACCAACGATGCCCTAACCCCGTCCCAAGTTTTACTTCGCCTTCTTGACAGGTGCCTCTGCTGTAAATGTAACACCCTTTGCTGCTGCCTCTGCTAGAGCTACCTTGGCTGCTCCTGAGAAACGTCCGCGTACGCCTACTGTGATTCCCTGCTGCTTTAGATATTCACGCTTTGTTGTCATTTGTTAATCCCCTTTCAAGAGATAGTTGTTTTATTAATTATAGCAACTTTTCACGGAATTGTAAATAGTTACCGTAAGCCATTTTTCCTGCCCTTAAATTTGATCTGTCTGCTCTACTCTATCTTTAATTAGTTTAGAGATTATATTATGTGCTTCAATATTCTCAGTTTCAGATCCACCCCACAAAAGCTTTTGGGCTTTGTTTAACTGATCATTAATATAGTTGTCACTCATCCTCATCTTCGTCTTCCTCCTCTTCTTCTTCAAACATTGTGTCTACAATGTATTCACGATTCATCATCCATTCAAGGACGTCATCATTGTGCTGTTCCGCCCCGTATTCCAGGGAGAAGCCCATACCAGCCTCCACGGCCTCACAGAGGTGGTCCCACATGTCGTCTATGGTGCAGTTCTGCTTGTAGGTCTCATCCTCAAAGATGTTGTTAATTGTGGACCATGTCCACAGCCATACTAGCGACAGGCCAAGGTCGGTGCTGTCGAGAATCTTTAAACATTCGTTTAGTTTATCTTTATCTTCAGGCTTCATTACGTGCTCCAATCGCAAATGATAGTTGATAGGTTAGTTGGTACAGTTCGACCAACATATCTAGTCGTCCCTCTGCATTTGTACGGTCCATAGAATCCATTGCTTCTTCGGTTTCTTCCTCCCGTGCAATTGCGTCAGCAAGTTCCTGCTCTGCAATTAGCATTAGGTTTTTTAGTTCCCCGTGCATTATATCTAATCCAGTAACACCTGCGTCCACCATACGTTGAAGGTGAGGCGGGAGTTCAAGAGATTCTTTATCAGTAAACATATCATCAGATATTGTCATTCATATACCCTTTCGTTAGAGTTATTCATTATATCAGTAGCCACTGACAATAAATGTTCGGTTGCTTCAATTGCTCCTTGGAAGTAATCATCTGAAGGGTCATATTCATCATCCTTCAAAGGCTCTCCATTTTTAGTAGCCTCCCAATCTTGATTAAGACTAATTAGATGTAACTTCATATACTCTAGAAATACTGATGATTTAGTCATAGTAATATTCTCCCGTTTCTCTATTGAAATATCTTACCATAGAGCACTGACAAGTAAAAATTCCAGGGACATCTGAACACTCCCAGTAATGCTGACATTTAGCCCCCATCAGTCAAAATACCCTTCTGCCCATAGTCCTTGAAGAAAGTCATTTGTCTTTAACAAAGCATCAACTAAGAGGTCCTTGTCTATTTGTTCCACACCTGAATTTAAGATGTAAAACAATTTAGCATCGTGCACGGCATTAATCATTTGATCTAAATCTTCTTTAGTATAACCTAGCATTATAGTTCCTCATTCCATTCTAAGTAGTATTGGTCACCTGGATTTAAATCATAGAATAGATTAAATCTACCCTTTAAATAATTACTATCTGACATTTCTGCAAATCTAAAATCTGCATATAGTTGGCCTTCATCTAAATTAGCATTAACCCAATCTTCAACAAGCATTGCTCCTATCTCAGAATATGTCATATCAATTACCATTTCATTTTCATTCTCTAGAAAACTCATTCGGTTCCCACCTTTCTATATTCGGGTACTTTAGTTTCTAAGTATATAGCATGGGTCTGACATTTTGCTACCGCCTCTAGGTCTGCCTCTCCTAGCCAATTGCAGTTGCCACAGATTTCACCGCATTCTTCTTCTTCACAGTATTCCATTTGGTTAATGGCATCACAATCACGACATTGATTGTCGTATTCTGATTCTGAGATAATTTCTCCACGAAGCATCTCTAACTCCCCACCCCAGCCTGTCTCTTCCTCATATGATAAAGTAAATAGTAATGTTGGGTATTGTGCAGATAGTTTAAGTAAAGCATTTATTGGACGAGACCAAGCAGTATTAAAGTTATAGTGGACTACATAGTTCTCGCCGTTCTCGGCTTCCTCAATAGTTGTATCAGGATATTCATTACCCTCTGCTACAGCAACATCCCATTTAGTGCTCCACTCACGGACATTAAAGTTGTACCAGTCATTGGTTTCAAACTTCATTGCCTCAGAAAAGTCGGTGGAACGAGGAGGCTGTCCATGATAGACCTCATCAGTAATACCAGCATCTCTATAGTTATAGATATTATGAAAAGCAAAGATAGGATTAACATACTTAGTCTGCTTGACTGAATATGCTAAATCACCTGTAGGTGTAATAGAATAAACAAATGGCTTATTCATCTGCTTGATTAGAGATTTAACTTGCTCAGGATTTCCCTCGATAGTCAAACCATTAAATACCCAATTTGGCATTTTATATCCTTTCGTTGATATGTTCCAATTATACAATGGACCACTGACATATGGAATGGTTTATGGGTGTGTTTCACACCACATTTTCCAGCTATGTGGTCAAGATCACAAAATTCCAGGCGATTTGCTATTGACACCGTAAAAGAAATATATTACCCTTATTTTTTGCGGGCCAGCTGCATATTTGTCAAGTTATGAAGGCTGCTAGAGGTTCACCAACGAAAGTAAAAGAACTCTGCTTTATTTAACCCCTGGCCTGCGAAGACTGTTAGGGGCACCCTGTGTTTAATCTATTAGTATTAGTTCCTGTGCATATTTTGTTACAAATGAATCAAGACTCATTACAAACAGTGGCTCATCTTGGACGCCTCGAATTTTATTCTCATCGCTAAATGTGGCCTCTTCATGAAGACTAAATTCACCTTTAGAAAAGTTAATGATAGGAATCTTGTGCTCATTATCTGAACGTTGGTTAACTTGCATTCCCCAACCTGTTTCGCTGGTCCACTCATCTTTAATTAGATTAGAGATAGCAATCCGCGTTGCATATGATTCGTCATCCCACCTAGGACGAGCCTTGTCTACAGCACGTGCTAGCAGGTCCAGCATGCCGCCACCAGCCCAGTGTCCATATACTACAATTGTATTGCCATTAGATTGTGTAAATCCAAAGTTTGCACGGTCTCCCATGTTTATTCCGCCATTTCTACTAGTTGAGGTGTTTCTTCCTTTTTGTTTAATTCTATCACTTCGTAAGCAATCTTGTCAAGACTAGGTTTGAACTTATTAAAGTGGTGGCCACAGAAAGCAAGCTCTCCACTAACCATCTTAACAAGATACATTGCAGGTACTACTGAATTACATTTATCGCAGCCTATCCATTCACTCATAGCGCACCGCCTTCAATCATGTCAGATAATCGATCAAGAATCCAAGAGTCGATATCATTAATATCAATCTCTGATAACTTCTCCATTAATTCTTCACGAGCAAATTTATACCCGTCATCAAAACCATCTCTGTAATCTGACATTATATCTCCTAGTATCCTGTAACTTTGCTGTCGCTAACATAAGATTCAATTAAGTTATACTTATCACGAATCCTACTTACTTTCTCAATACTACCAGTTCCAATGTTGAAAGTCAATGCAGACATTGCTTCGGGGTCTAGCCCAGTTATCTCTGCATCCCAATAGGCTCTCTCCATGGAGAGCCTATCAGGAGCGGTAAGTTCAAAGTACATTAGTTCTCACGAACATTACATACTTCAGTGTCAACAATTTCAATGTTGCCATTTTGTGAATCAACATATAGGTTGTCGTAGATTTCTTGTTCTACATCTGTATCTGAATCAGCAAGTAAATCTAATTGAATAGTACCGCTAACCTCAATTGTTGCAGACCACTCAACATCTCGTGTCAAAGCAATGTCAAGCGCTTCAGCAATTGAGCGAAGAGTTTCTTGGTCATCTGAATCGGCATATGCTTCAGTAATAATATCTCTGACTGTGTCAATTTGAGATAGCAAGGTGGTCACACGCTTTTGTGATTGGCGCCCATTGTGTAGGTCCCATTCAATACTGGTAACCTTATCAGTTGCATATTCTGCATCTGAATATCCACGAATAACTTTATATGTTACTAATAGATTAGAGTTGTATGACTCAGGGATTGGTGTTGTTGTTACTGTTGATTCTTCCATTGGTTCCTCTTTCGTTTGGGTTGAAGGTGCAATTGTAGCATGCTCCACTGACACTAATGTGGTCTTGCGTCCACACGGGCATGTGAGTTCTGTCACACCTGAAGGAAAACCAAATCCATCAGATGATGTTAGTTCTATTAGGCAATCGCATTCATCTGGGTCACAGACAAATGTATATTTACTTGATACTAGTTCGTTGGTCATAAAGAGAATTGTACCAGGTCCCACTGACAACTGTCTATAGATTTCAGGGGATTTTTTATGTGACCCGTAACACAAGATTTGACCCCGCACCTTTGCGGGCATTTTGCGATCTGTAACGGACTTGAACCGTCGACCTCTACCGTGACAGGGTAGCGCTCTAACCAACTGAGCTAACAGACCAAGAAAAAAATTGTGAGCAGTTTTTATTCATGCTCAGGAATTTATTTATTTAGAAAGCAGAAACCAATTTCTTGATTTTGTTTTTCTCAGCAGTTAGAATTGGGTCAAAGCCTGATGCACCAGCCATTAGTGTTTCAGCATTGCCACGTGATGAACGATAATAATCTAGGCGTTCAGTAAGCGCATTAAATGCACCCCATTTTGTGCCCTTGATATTAGCATTAGTTGGTGAGTTATGATAAAGGTCATCAAGAAGAACAACCTTATTTTCCCACTTAGTAAGAGCAACCTTTGCTGCATCCTTATCTGGCTTAGGATAAATTGTCTGAATCAACTTAGAGAATTCAGCATCGGTGATTGCTTGTGAGTAAAGCGCCTTTGCTTCAACTTCGAATTCATCAAAGTATCCAAGAGCAAGACCGAGAGTCTCACGAGCAACGGCAATGCGACCTTCAACAGATTGCGTGTGACGAATCTTGAATGATTGCTTAGCATTACGCATTGCAAGATTCAAAGTGTTTTGGCATACAACACGAACAGGGGTAACGGCTGCTTGAACGGCAACTGAACCATCGTGAGATGTCCATACGATTAAATAGAGTTTAGTTTCATCGTTGGCGCCTTGTGGGTCAAGAACCATTGTGCGAGGAATATCAACAGTACCGAATACAACTTTGCCCTTCTTAAGAGAACCAGCAGATTCCCAACGGCAATCAGCGTTTGCATCATGAATTGCATCCGCAAAAGCGAATAGTTCTTCATTCTGCACAGGCTTGTAGCGCTTACCAACAGTGGCAAGAACATCGGTGCCCTTGTTGAATGGGTTGTCACGAATGACAAGAGATGCGGTAGATACATCATTCCAAGATTCTGGAATATGCTCAGTGATAGGAGACAAGCGAACATTCCAATTGGAAAGTTTTGCTTCGTCTAGCATCGTTTGTGTTGTGACTTCCTCATCTTGTGTAAAGATTCGGTTTGCAAGGTTGTGCCATGCAGGTGCGCCACGTAGAGCGAAAGCAACTTCGCCGTTTTCGGTTTCGAGATTATGAGCCATTATTTTTTACCTTTCGTTTGATTAGTTGTAAGTATAACATCTGGCACTGACATTGTCTAGGATTAGATACAATATGTCCGAATTGATCCATGTGAGTAATCTCACAAAATTCCTGGCGTTTTCCACAGGCCCTCTTAAACCTGTGGATAACCCCGCACCTATGCGGGCATCTCAAATAATAAGATGGGGCGGGATCAAGATCCAGCCCCAAACCTATTACTTATTTACTATTAAAGACTTTACGTAATTAACTGTCTCCATAGGAAAGAATGCTGCAGATGTTTTCTTCTTATTCTTTTGGTCATAAACAAAAGCTTTAACGTTTCCGTCAAACTTTTTTAGATTAGAGAATACTAATTCCTTTAGGCTTTCATTATCATAGCCTTCATCTGAGTACATCGTTAAATCATTTGCTTTTACTTCATCGTACATTTCAATCTTGAAACGCATTGTGTTGCCTTTGTTAGTAGGGACACCCGAAGGTGTGAGCAGTTTGGCGACTTACTCAGGTCGTTCGCAATTTATCGTTATGCGAGAACGATTTTATTTAGAGATAACGAGCAACCGCATTGTAAGTGCTTGTGCTAACTACTTCCTCATCTGTCATTTTTAGAATACGAATAGCATTAGAGATTTCCTCTTTCTGCTCACGATAAGTATGAACATGAAGTGTCTCAAAGTCCTTCTCAGGCTCTTTAGGCAAATCCTTTTCTAATACTGTCAAGTCAAAGTCAATGTTTAGGTTGTTTGACCATGAACGATAGTTAGTACGGAAGTTTTCTGCCTTCTTGATGTTAGCAATAGCGTAGTCTTGCACTTCTTTCTGCCAAACCTTACGCAACTTTTCGTACTTTGCTTCGTTTGCTTCTTGTGAAGCGTAGTCTGACTCTAGTTTTGCTAGTGCAGTTTCTAGTGCCTTGATTACCTTTGGTGTTGCTATCTTTACTGAGATTGCTTTTTGTCGTGCCATTTATTTTCTCTCTTTCGTTGGTTGGTTGATTAGTATAGCAGGGGGGTCTGACATTTTCCCCGAAGGGAGAGAGTTCTTACTTACGACATTGGACTAGAACACTCTCTGAAACTGTCCCTGTTTCGTGGCTTAGCACCCTGTTAAGGTGTGTGCCTCCGTCTTATGCGCCTATTAGGGCTGAGTCGCTAACTGTTGTCCAACGAGTTTCCTTTGTTGGCATTTCTAGTAGCACTCGCACCGAGCCAGATGCGTTAGGAATAATCTCTTTGATTACTCCTGTCTTTTTTGACTTTAGGGTGGTGAATAAATCGCCAACCTTGTAAGTGTATCCATTTACTGTCATTTTGCTTCCTTTCTGTTTAGGGTCTTATTGTAGCATTGGGGTATGACATTCGTCTAGCCCTATCTCACCATGTGAGAATGTTATTGTGTGACCTTAGTCACTTTCAGGTAGCCAAAACTCTAGGTGGTGTTGTTCGATAATAGCGGAGGCAGGTGCAAATTTTTCTCCACGATACGACACGCCTTCAGGCATTGCGATTAGTTTATTATAATCCTCATCATAGTATGCATCAATAGCATCAATGCAAGGTTGTACCATAGATAGCGGAACGGGTGGATAGTGATTACCCTGTAAGTGATAGGCTAATTGTGTTTCTAAATCTAACACGCTATCTTGAATACCTAGTGCAGTTACGCTTCCCATTAGTTAGCAACCTTTAGAATAGCGTATGAGCCATTTTTGTTAATTTCATCAAGAATTGGTTGTAAGCGAGAGCCTACCAAATCTTTTAGCATGCCTTCAAGCATTGTAATACGCATTGACTCATCAAGTGCCATTACCTGTGCAGTTATTGGGTGTCCGTCTGCAAACTCTGTTACAAACTTTAGACTATGTTCTACTATCATTTTTTGCCTTTCGTTGGTTGGATAAGAGTATTTTAGCATACCCCACTGACATTACCTAATCCATTCACGCATAAGTTTTGTGATAAACCTCACAAAATTCCAGGGTGATTTTGATCACACCCGTAACGACACGCCCGACCCCGCAGCTATGTGCGGGATTTTGGCAACTTGTCAAGTCGAAACGCTTTTATAAATTAGAAAAAATATAATAAACAAGAGCAAAAGGCAAGAGGGCCAATCCGATAGCAACTACTCCACCAAGTGCACCAATTAGATCATAGATCATTTTTCCCCTTGTGTTTTATTTTACGTGTGTACTTTTTTTTATTGCGAACAGGTTGCGCCGCATTGCTACGGCGCAATTCCTGAATGCGTTTAACTTTATCTCGAAGAGAGGTTTGGAACATGATAACCACACGCCTCATGAAATTTATTCACGTTAAAGTTTGGATTTTCTTTTGCAAAAATTAACGCAAAATCATTAACCATTTTAGAAAAAACAGCAGGATGAGTTTTATCGCTAGCGAACTTTAGAATTTCTGCAGTTGCCTCGAAGTGCTTTCGTGTCATCATTTTACGGATACCATTCCTGTTCTATAAAATACCTTTGTGTACATTTTGCCAGTTGGCGTCATTATATTTACAGTTGAGAAATCGTTAGCCATTCCCCAATCGGTGAACAAGAAAAAGTTTTCCCATGCACCAAATTCGTTTTCGTAGTCGGCAGACCAATGCGGAGCATTGCCGTCATAAGCGCAGGTTATTTTATACATTATCGCCTTCCCATTCTAGCGTTACACATTCGCATTTTGTGATTTCAATTGTGTTTCCAAATTGTGAAACAGTTGCGAGAGTATCGCAATTATCACAAATGAAAACGCCTTCAAGTACATCAAATAGATTTCCCATTTACATTCCTTCTTTCGTTGTTTCGGTAATTGTAGCAGATAGCACTGACAAGGCTTCTGCCTTGCTTGCTTGGCGTGTTGCTAATACATGCGCCTTGAATTCATCTAGGTTCATTCGAACGCTCCTTCTTCTAGTAGTCCTAATTCAATGTTGAACAATTCATCGGGTGTTGCTTCGGATAAATCTACCCAGCCAGCACCTTCGTTATCCATTCGGAAAATTTCGATGTATCCCATTATTATTCACCAACCTTTACTGCGATTGTTGCGAATTTATTTTGCAGACCGCCAGCACGAACCTCGATTAGATAGGCTTCAGTTTTTTCGCCATAGTAAATTTCTGGGCGATGTTCAGCAGAAACAATTTCGCCTGAAAAGTGGCGAGAGTTTGAGCGATAGTTTTTTCCTACAAGTAGGCTTTCGATTGTGTAGAGTTTGGTAGCCATTGGCAGACCTTCTTTCGTTGTTGTTATAGTAGACATTATACACGAAAGCACTGACAAAAAATAATTACTAGCCAGTAAGTCCATGATGTGAGACGCTCAAGCCGTGTGATAGTAATCACATTTATCATGTGGACGACACGCCCGAGATCTGTGGATAACCCTGTCAAATCGACACGCCGCAAAATTCGGGGGATTTTATAACGACTTCATAACGACACGCCCGACCCCGCACCAGTGTGGGGGTGACGCCCTGAATTGTCAAGGCGACACGCCGTTTATTTATTGTGAGTTACGTCTCATCTTCTATCTCTGCTAGATAGTCCTCATGCTCTACTAGCCCAATCGCAAACGCTACGGGATCGCAACATTCTAGAATTTCGGCGGGGGTGAATGTAGAGTAGCCGATTTTTACTGTAGGATAAACATCATTAAGTAAATCTATAAAGCTTTCTTTAATTTCTAAATCTTTTTCTAATTGTGATTTCATTTAGTTAATTCTCTCATTTCTTCTAGAAAGTCATGCCATACAATGCGCCCCATGTAGAGGGCGGGTACTACAAGGGCTAATTGCACTAGGGTAGTTAGTAGTCTATTCATTTAGTCATCCAATCATCATCATTGTTAAAGCCGATAGGGGCTACTTGCTTATTACTCTTTATCTTATTGTATACCTTAGCACCGACAAGAATAACGGCGGTCAAGATGATAAACGCCCATGATAGGGATAGATAGATAAAGTCGCCCATGTCGAACATGAAGCCGTATTCATTTAGTTCAATAGTCATTTACTTATCTCCGAACATGTTAAAGACTTCGTCTAGTTGCTCATCTGTTAAGTGGTCAATCTGTATAGCCTTAGAGAAGCCTAATACATCATCTTCATCATTATCTAGTGCCTTATTGTATTCTTCTTCTTCATCTAGGTGAATGTATGCGTCTGATACATCTGCCTGTATAGTGTCCCATTTAGTCATCATTAGTTCTGTTCTACCTTTCGCATGTGTGCTACAACATTTTTAGAAACCTTTTGTAGGTCTGCTACAACCTTATTCATTTCGTCTGCGCTATTAGCGGTAAAGCCTGCGCCTAGTAGTTGAGCGCCGTCCCATAGTGAGTATGTGATTGTCATTGTCTGTTCTTCTTTCGTTAGTTGGTTATAGTTGGAATTATAGCGGATAGGTCGGACATTATCAAGACGACACGCCGTAGCATGTGCCCTATGCGGTGTGAGTTACCTCACACACGCACTCTATGCAATAGCAAGCCTTGCTAGAGAGTAGGTCACGCAATAGAGCCTTGCGTGTGTAGGCATTTAGTCCATAGGAGGACTTTACGCCTCCGTTATGAAACTCATGGACGATAGTGGAGTATAACTCCTCGGTTAGCATAGTCATTATTTGACCGCCTTTCTTGAACAATTTTCTTTATGTACGAAACAAGCGTATTCGCACTCTGAGCAGATACTATCTGCAAGACGCTCACGGATTTGTGAGTAACTCTCTAGAGAGTTTCTATTTTCATGGATTGAGTTCATTTGAACTCCTTTCTTGTTAATCACCTTGATTAACTTTCTTTATACTTTAAGCATAACAGGGGGGACTGACAAATAGAGCCATTACTGACCAGTATTAAAATAAATCTTTGTGATGCTCATCACATTCACGCTCAAGGTCATTTATCTATGTGCGGACTATGCAGACAAAACGGACATTTCAAATACGTGTATCGTACATATTAAAAATTTATTAACATTTTATGAAATCTCAAATCGCAGTTGACTAAATTTATAATGCTATACTTTTAACATGAGAAGTAAAAAAATTCTAGTTAATGCTTCTCCAGGATCTGGAAATACTTTTTGCAAAACACTTATAGCTGAAAATCTTGGTGTTACGGTTATTTGGCAAAATCATGAAGTAGGTGCTTTTCGAGAATGGCCAGACGCTGTATTTATATTAAGAGATCCATACGATGCAATTGCTTCTGCGTGTGAAATTATTATTCACAATTTATCAGATAAAGATTTTGAGTATTATCAAGCCAATAAAGAATCTAGGCTAAATCATAAAATTATAGAGAACATAAGAAATTATGAACTTATGTTAAACGCATTAGATGAATTTCCTTTAATAAAGGCAGTCACTTTTGAATTTTTAACTAATCAGCCAGAAGAATTTTTAATTTCTATTGCTAAGCGATTTGATCTTAAATTTTTGCAAGAAAGACAGCCCGCATATGAAATATTGCGGCGAATGAAAAGTCAAAGCGAGTCTAGGGCTCCTAGAGGTAAAACAGCAGAACGTAAAGAAATAGACAGAATAGTTAGAAACAACGAAAATATGCCACTGCTATATGAAAAATATTTAAAGTTGAAGGAAATAATACAGTCAACTGAAAATTCCGTATAATAGATTGTGATATAATTTATATTATGTATGAGCAAATTAAAGATGAAAAGCTGTCAATTCCAGAAAATATTACTAATCTGGTATTAGAAGCTAAATTAAAAAATTTGCCATTTGCAGTATTAAAAGGCGGGGTCAAAAATATCTTCAGCAAAGAAGACTTTGATAAATATAATGAACATATAAAAAATGACTTCTATTCTCAAACTTACAAATCTAGGGCGGTCATAGAGGAAGAAGATTTAAAATTTTTTCCAATGTGGTATCAGATTCAAAAAGCTTTAATTAAAATTTACGGGAACCCTACTAAACCATACAATAGTATTATGCAAACAGGTGAGTATGCAATTGACAAGGTTCACGCTAGTTTACATCGTGATAGATCTGATGTCGTACATTTGTGTTGCTACGGTACAGTTGAATGGCTACTTGTTGATGTAGAGAAAAAAGAAGAGCATCGAATAACAATGGAGCCTGGTGATGTTCTATATATGAGAGGCTATACTTTGCACGAGACTGTGCCTTTATCTGTTAGAGGCTCTTTAGTGTTTATGAACTTGCCGCTAGAGGAATTTCCAGAAATAGACCCACAAACTTTTAAAACTGAAGAAGATCTAGAAGAATTTAAAAGAAAACAACGACTAGAGTTTTTAGATGATCTGGAAAAAGGAATTTAATATTTATTTACTATTACAGTCAACTAGAACTATGCTATAATAGATATATGAAATGTGATTTTTGCGAAAACCCAAAGTACGTGGAGCGTATTAATGCTAAAGGCGTACTAGAAAATTTTTGTACAAAATGCATCGAAAAATTAGTGGCGGGAAACCGAATACGCTAGTCCCTAGGGGATATAGCTTAATCTGGTTAAAGCACTTGTCTTATATACAATAGATTCTGGGTTCAAATCCCAGTATCCCTACAAATGACGGGTAGTATAATTAAAGTATGAGTAACATAGTAATTTCAGCTCCAGCAGGATCAGGTATGACTTATGCGACACTGCTTCTTAAGCTTGCATATAATAATCAAGCAGAGGGCTGCGGGCATGAAAGATTTGAGATAGAAAATTCAGGACCTCAGATAGTAATTTTAAGAAATCCCTATGATACCGTAGCATCAGGTGCGGAAAGATGGGTAAAGGGATCTGGACATAGCAATTTTGAAATTCAAGGACAAGCAATAGATTCAACAGATTTAGAAGGAATGAAAAATAATATTAGAAATGAAGAAGCGAGATATCTTACTTTTTTTAAAGACATAGAGTCTTTAGATCATATTAAAATTTTAAGTTTTGAGTTGTTAACACAAAATACTAAAAAATTTATTCAAGAAGCTGGTTCACATTTTGGCTACACATACGATGGTGATGAAGAATTAGAAGCTAAAACATTTAATGAATTAAAAATACATGGATATGAAAATAGAGCACCACGTGAAAAATTTCCTGCTCGTCAAACAATTGAAGACATTATGGCAAAGAAATATAATAAAGAAACTTGGGAATCTTGGAAAATTTATTCTGAACTAAAAGCAAAACTAGACGAAAAAGGTTTATAAAATGAAAAACGTTTATATGATTAGTGATTGTCATCTATCTAGAGCAATTGAGCACTACTATCCAGAAAAGCATGACGTGACATTTATTCCTTGGCCTAAAGCTGCTAAGAAGATGTTTGGGTTTAGTGTTGAACAAATGCGGGAGGAAGATGAGATGTCTTCTGGAGTTGAAATTGCTAGAACTGTAGATCATAGGCCACAACCATTCTCAATTATTAAAGATGATGGTATATTAGCTCTATGGATGGGATATGTCGACACTAGAACATTCTTGCCTCATTATAAAAATGCAGACAAGGTAGTCAAAAAATTTATCGACAATATAAAGTTAAACTTTCCTAATTCTCGTGTTGTGATTATAGAGCCATTGCCTCAGTTTACTGAGATGCTGCTAAAGCATGAAGGAATTAGTCCTTACTACACACATGAGCAGAGAATAGATCAGAATAGAGAGTTCTTGGCTGCATTACACAAGCATGCAGGTGAAGCGGGATTCGAAATAATTATTACTCAGGAAGATATACTAGATGCATTAGGAGTTCCTGAACTAACTCCATCCATGACACATACAGATGCTCCACATCCAGTAGATGGATTAAAGCCTGAGCATATGGCAAAGATCTGGAAGTTATTTTCAGATAAACTTAGTATTATTGCAGTTGACTAGGATATATATGAAGAAGATTTATGCAGGGATATTTCTAATTGCGACAGCAATCCTTACAGGAGCTATGTTGTCTTCATTTTTAAAATGGGCGGGGGATAAAGAGATCTTTGATCTTGATGACGAATATGACCTATAAGAAGTGGAAAGTATATATCTATCTAATTAGATTCTCCATGACTCTTATCAGTCTATTTCTCGTCTTACTTGCTTCTGGGAAAATTTAGAATAATCACGTAAAGGCTTTTATTGGCCCCTCCCGTCCTTGGGTAGGCAAATAGCCTAGTAAAGGCTTAGAGAGCCTCTAGGGGCTTTATATGGGGTATATCAGGAAGTTGCTGCAGTTCAGATAATATGTTTCACGTGGAACAATATATTACAGTTGACTAGAATGTTCTTCTCTCGCGGCGCACTTTTTTCGCACTATATGGCGATTAATGTTCTTTAAATTCTCCCATGAATGCTTCAGAAAGCTCTTCGCCTTCTAATCCAGAAGCCTGGTACTTATTTATAAGATCTCTAGTAAATTGTGGATTTTCTTTTAGCGGTCTCATCCATGAACCAATAAACTCTTTAAGGTCCTGAGTGTCTTTGTTTTTAATCTGCTCGTAATATTCTGGAGTCTTGTAGTTATAAAATGTTCCTGGGTTATCTTCTGCTTTTAGCACAAAGTTTGAGAAAGCATATCTTCTTCCAGAAGTAACTGGCATTACTCCATGAGCATGTGGATTAAAAGCACCGTGTATAACAAGGTCGCCTCTTTCTGGCTTTATTGTCAGGGCATCTTCCCTTGCAACTGCATCGCTTTTATTTCCATCTTTATCAATGTTTACATAAAAAATTTCTCCGCCTTCAAAATCTCCAAAATATGCTACTAGGCCATAATCAAGCTCGCAGCATGTTTTCCATACATCTACCTGTGATAGTCTATGGCATTCTCCCTTTCCAGGAGAGTCGGAATGAGTAAACATTCCCTCATTCATCTCTGGAACAATAACAAGAACATTTGCTTGTGGGTGCATTACATACTCTGGGTATAGCAATTCGCTGCCCTTTTCCCAAAGTGCATGTAATTCCTTAAGTGGAGGGCTAACTTTGTTTGCATACCAGTTTATAAGAGTATCAGTATAGTTTCCGCTAAGATCATAATCTTTTAATGCATCTTCTACCGTCTTGCACTCTTCGTCTGTATAAAATCCCTTGAATAGAAACACTCCGCTTGGAGTTCCATAATCATCTGGGAAAAATGATGCCCTGGTGCAATCTTCTCTGTCATAAAACATTATTTTTTACCAACCCTCTTGAGTAGTTTTTCTAAAATTGATTCTTTTTTATGGTGTTTTTTAATTTTACAAGTTCCATCGCAGTTGTGGTTAAACTGTGGACTAGTCATAAACTTTGCAAAGTGATGTGCCATAGTAATTATATTATATCATGCAAAACCCCTACGGAGGCGGATCCGTAGGGGGTTTGTGCATTTTCATGCATACGCCAGGATTGACTCAACTAGCGTAACTCTATAATAGTATATATGTTATTAAAAATCAATACTAAAATATGTTTTTCTCAAACATTTTTTCTACGACCTGAGCTAGCAAAAAGTTTACAGATGCCGAGTATTCTTCATTTTTAAGATTTGCTTCTTCTTCAGACATTCCGCTATTCATCATAGCCATTTTGTTTGCATTTTCAAACTCGGCAACCATAAACAAAAATATTTGCTCTTTATTCATTTTCTTCTCCTGGGTTAAAAGACGGAACTGGACCTAATAGATATCCCGCCTCGTGGTACTCAATCATTTTTTCAACATCTTTTGGATCTGCAACTTTGCTGGCTATAAGGCTAAGCAAGTCATATATTCTATGAAGCATTATGTAGGTAACCATTGGTAGGCTATCTTCTAAATTACTCGTTTCCGCCTTCTGGTCGTCCTGCATCAAGCCACCATATTTCTCTACCCATAGCATCCGTTTCGGAAACTATGCCTGACTCAAACTCAAACTCTTTTTTGTTCATCTACTAATTTTACTATATCTTCATACTTAGCTATACCCATTGTATTTTTATAATTGCATTCTAGGCAATATAGGTATATTAAAGATTCTCCGTCGCCATTGCATAAAAGAGAGCCTTGATCCTGTGGGCATAAAAGCTTGGGAACAAGGCCCTCTTCCGAAAGTTTAATGTAAGTAGACACATACTGTATCCTCATTACACTTCCTTTCTAACTATTTGGGAATTTCAAATAAAATTCCTGTGCTCTTGGGGTTAGACCCTTCCAAGCTGACCAATTAATCCCGCCATTAGTCATGTGATACGCTATCTCTGCATTTATAGTTGGGTCAAATAATAGTACGTTTGACTTTAAGTTAAATTTTTCTTTACGATCTGTGCCGAGTGAACCCAACATATTGATCTGAAAAATTCCGTAGGAACTGTCTCCAGTATTCCTGTTGCCATTATATGCCATTGGTCGTCCGTTAGACTCCCTCTTAGCAATGGCCCAGGCCGTTTTAAGGCCTTTACCTTCAAAACCTACTGCCATTAAAAGATCTTTTAAATCTTCATCTGACAGAGCCTGAGAAGGCTTATAAACAGTATTGCTGTACTTTTCTAAGGTTTCTTTCTTAAGTTGTACTTCTGTCTTTGGTTTTACTATTAGAGCTTGAGCGGCTGGTGCACCAACTGTATTCGAAAACAAAAACATTACTGCAATTGTAATCGCTGCATATTGATGAACAATATCGCTTAAGCTTTTCTTTATATTCTCCATTGGCATTTCCTCCTTTAGAGATAGCGAACTATAATCATACCATTTGAATTAAGAATATGTCAAATCATTTTTCTATTGACAAAGAATATCTAAATAGTATACTTCGAATAGGGGGGTCGGGGGGTCAGCAAATCAACACAAATCAACATATATTATATATATGTATATATAGAGTATTATATATTATAGTTAACTAAAAAACAACAACAAAAATTATTTTTCTTTTCTTTTATAAAAAAGTTTGATACACTTATACTTCACTTAAAAAATAATCAATCCGTATGGCGGAAGAAAAAGGCGACAAATGAAAAATACTATCGAAAATCCTTATGAAAACTTTATTGCACTATCAAGATATGCTAAATGGGTAGAAGCAGAAGGACGTAGAGAGACATGGGGAGAAACAGTAGATAGATACTTTTCTTTTATGACTAATCACTTAGAAGAAAATCACAATTACATTCCAAATGAAAAGCTAGTTGCGGAATTAAAAGAGTTTGTTTTTGAACGAAATGTAATGCCCTCCATGAGATCTGTAATGACTTCTGGAGCAGCCCTTGAAAGAGATAATGTAGCTGGGTATAACTGTGCTTTCTTGCCAGTTGATTCCCCACGTTCTTTTGATGAAACTATGTATGTTTTGATGTGTGGAACTGGCGTTGGATTCTCAGTAGAATACAAGTATATTAATAAACTTCCCGCCGTACCAGAAAAACTTGAAAAAACGGATACAGTTATTGTAGTTGAAGATTCAAAACAAGGATGGGCTAAAGCATATCGTGAACTTCTTGCTTCACTTTGGGCAGGATATATTCCAGCAATTGATGTAACAAAAGTTAGACCTTCTGGTGCAAGATTAAAAACAATGGGTGGTCGCTCATCTGGTCCACAACCACTGGTTAACCTTTTTGATTTTACTATTTCAAAATTTAAAGGTGCAACAGGAAGAAACCTTAAACCAATTGAGTGCCATGACATAATGTGCAAAATTGGTGAAGTGGTTGTAGTTGGTGGAGTTAGACGCTCCGCAATGATTTCACTTTCAAACATAAATGACATTGAAATGGCACAAGCAAAATCAGGCAACTGGTGGGAAGCTAGCCCACAACGTGCACTATCTAATAACTCAGTTGCATATTCACGCAAACCAGAAATGGAGCAATTTATTGCAGAGTGGAAATCACTTTATGATTCAAAGTCTGGAGAACGTGGCATTTACAACGTTGCAGCAGCACAAGCACAAGCAGCTAAGTTTGGTAGAAGAGATCCAGAGATACACTATGGAACTAATCCATGCTCTGAAATTATCTTGCGTCCATATCAGTTTTGCAATCTTTCAGAAGTAGTAGTTCGTGAAAATGATACTAAAAAAGACATTCAAAGAAAAGTTGAGTTAGCAACTATACTTGGAACATGGCAATCTACACTGACTGATTTCAAATATCTTCGAAAGATATGGAAAGATAACACAGAAGAAGAAAGATTACTAGGAGTTTCTTTGACTGGACAATTCGGACACAAGTTTATGTCTGGAAAAGAAGATATAGTTATGCTTGAAGCATTCCTAATGACTCTTCGTGAAAAAGCAAGAGAAGTAAATAAAGAAGAGTCTGGGAAAATTGGGATTCCTGAGTCTGCCGCTATTACATGTGTAAAGCCTTCTGGAACAGTGTCTCAATTGGTCGGGGTATCTTCAGGAATGCATCCATGGCATTCTCCATATTATATTCGTACAGTTCGTGGTTCAAAGGGAGATCCAATTTCTACATTTTTAAAGGAAGTTGGAATCCCAGTAGAAGATGACGTAATGAAACCAAATGAGACTTATGTATTTTCATTTCCAGTCAAAGCTCCAGAGGGAGCAATTGTAAGAAATGACCTAACTGCAATTGATCATTTAAATATTTGGCTAGTTTATCAACGTGCATGGTGTGAACACAAACCATCAATTACTGTTTCTGTAAAAGAAGAAGAATGGATGGAAGTAGGGGCTTGGATATATAAAAACTTTGATGAAGTCTCTGGTATTTCATTCCTGCCTCATTCAGATCATACATATAAACAAGCTCCATACCAAGAGGTTTCAAAAGAAGAATATGAGGCATTGGTTGCAAAGATGCCAAACAATATTCGCTGGGAAGACCTATCATTTTATGAGACAGAAGATGGAACCTCACCCTCTGCCACCCTCGCATGTAGCTCAGACGGAAATTGCGAGCTTGTAGATATATCTGCCTAGTGGTAGAATAATAGTATTGGGTAAAACCAAAATTCATGGGCAACACCGCCCAAATGGAGATGACAAAATGGCTATCAAAAAATTTGATAAAGCTGATTTAAATAAAGATGGGAAAGTAACTATGCAAGAGCAAATCTTAGCAGCAGTAGGAACTTACGGAAGAGCATTTTTGGCAGCAGCCACGGCTCTATATATGACTGGCAATACTAATCCAAAGGATTTAATTGCAGCTGGCGTAGCAGCAATTGCTCCAGTAATTTTAAAGGCACTAAGTCCAAGTAATAAAGAATTTGGATTTACAAGCAAGTAATTATTAGTCAATTAGGAATGCCCTTATGCTAAAATGGTGTAAGGGTATTTCCTTTTAGGGGTAAAAAAATGGCAGCTCAAAAAAATTTTCAAGTAGACGAGAATACGACGTTTACTTTTGAGGTACAATATCTTGATGAAGAAAATGCTCCAATACAATTAAACCACCATACAGCAAAAATGCAAGTAAGAGATACACAAGGTGGAAAAAAGTTGGCATTTACATTAACAGAGCAAGACGGAATAGTTATAACTCCTTCTTTAGGAAAGATTTCAGTTTCCCTATCACCAGAAAGAACTAAAAAGCTTTTTTATCCTAAGTCTGCATATGATTTAGTTATAATTGATCCAAGTATTAATATAACAAGACTGCTAGAAGGATATCTAACATTAAATAGGGCGGTAACTATATAATGGCAACCCGCTTAATTGTAACCGAAAATAATCCACTTGTAGTAGTAAGAGCATCTGGGTCCCCAGGAAGAACAATTATTAGCGGTGAAGGAAACCCAGCAAATTCTCTCGGAGCCCCAGGAGACTTCTACTTTGATACAAACACCACAAGGTTTTGGGGCCCGAAGTCACTAGTTTCAAATTCTTGGAATATACAGGACAGCTTTGTTCTAGATAAGCAAGTATCATTTATGTATTCATGGGAAATGAGCCAAATAACTGGCCCAGTAAATGGCATATATTCAGTAGTTATAAATCACAATTTGCAATTTAACCCAAATGTTTCAGTCAAGTCAAGTTCTGGGGACATCTTAGAAACGGGAATAGACTATAATAGTATTAACCAAATAACATTGACAATGGCCCAGCCATTTTCGGGGACAGCATACCTGTCCTAAAAAGGAGATATAAAAATGGCAAGAAAATTTTTAGTAAGCATTGATTTAAACAAGAATGAATTACTCAATGCTAGAATTCAAAACTTAGGATCAGCCCCATCAAACCCAGTCATTGGTCAGATCTACTACAACAGTGGCGACAATGTTATGTACTACTACAATGGACTAGCATCACCAAACGGTCCATGGCAGTCAATGAGTGGTTCTCAAGAAGTAATTCAAGATGTAATTGGCGCATCAATTGAAGGCGGAGTTGGACTAACAAAGACATACGTTGATTCTACAGGAATCACAACAATAGATTTAGATGACACAGCAGTAGCAACTGGTTCATATGGTTCGCAAACAAAAATACCTACATTTACAGTAGATCAGCAAGGTAGATTAACTGCAGCTGGTGAAGTAGATGTTGCAACAGAACTTTCAATAACTGGAGACACTGGAACAACTGCAATTTCTCTTCTTACAGAAGGATTAACAGTAAATGGCGGAGAAGGAATTGATGTTGCTGTAACAAATAATGCAATTACAATTTCAGCAGAAGATGCAAGTACAACAAACAAGGGTGTTGCTTCTTTTGATGCAGCAGACTTTAATGTAAATGCAGGCGTAGTAACTGTAAAAGATATTAATTTAGATTCACAAACAACAGGTGACTATGTAGCAACTATTATTGGAACAGCAAACGAAGTTACTGTTTCTCCAAATAGCGGACATAATGCCGCAGTAACAATTGGTTTGCCAGACAATGTAGAAATTGCTGGAAACTTACAAGTTGGAGGAAACTTAAATGTTATTGGAACTGTTAACTCTGTAAACACCACACAGATTAATATTGAAGATAATAAAGTAAAGCTTAACAGTAATTTTACTGGTGCCCCAACTACAGACGCTGGATTAACAGTTGAGCGTGGATCAGAAACAGATGTAGAAATTCTATGGAATGAAACATCTGATAAATGGACATTAACTAATAATGGAACAGACTATCATGTAATTACTAGAAAGTATGCAGAAACTCTCGGAGCTTCAGCAACATCTTATACAATAACACACAATCTTGGTACAACAGATGTAACCGTACAAATCTTTGAATCAGCGGCACCATTTGCTCAAGTAGAAGCAGATGTTCAAAGATCAGCTGCAAATTCTGTAACCATCAACTTTGCCTCTGCACCAGCTGCTGGAGAATACAGAGTAGTTGTAGTAGGCTAATCATGTCTAGACAAATGCTAGTCCCACTAAGACTTCTAGCTTTGTCAACAGACCCAGTTTTTGGACAAGTTGGCGAAATTTATATAAACACAGTAACTAAAAATTTACGTGTTCATAATGGAACTACTTGGATAGAGCTTACCCCACCAAGTACAGACCCAACACCATTTTATATGCACACCCACACATTTGATGGAGATGTACATACAATTGATATACAAAATCAAATTGATTTTAAATCATTATCTAATCCAAATACACCAGGCAAAGTATTGCCAGAGATTATAGGTTATGACGGTGGAAATCCTTCAGATAATCTAGCAACACCGTCATTTGTAGAAGAAAGTTTATTTGACGCTGGTTTATTTGATGGCACACAAGAAGAAACAACAGAAACAGGAACAGGTGGCGGAGGTTCCGAAGATTTCGAAGCACCATCACTTGATGGAGGAGGCTCATAATGGCATTAAAAATTCAATTAAGAAGAGACATAGCAGCAAACTGGACAGCGAACAATCCACTTCTTTTAAACGGTGAAATTGGAATAGAAACCGATACACTTAAATTTAAGGTTGGTAATGGAACGCAAAGATGGAATGCCCTTACAAATTATGCCCTTAAGCCAGGACAAGCAAATGGAGTAGCCACATTAGGATCAGATGGCAAAATTCCTCTGTCACAACTACCAGACCAGGTGTCACTTGACGCAGAAGCTTTATTAGCAATACAAAATGCTTTATCTTCAATAACAACAACAGATATTGAAGAAGGATCTAATTTATATTTTACAAACCTTAGAGTACAAAACGCAGGCGCTACAATGTTTGATGCAATCGGTTCTGCAGCTATTGCCTTAGATGCAGCTAAAACAGACGCAGCCGCAAAAGTAAATCAATCTAATGCAGTTGCATTAGTCGACGCAACATTAAAGGCCAATCAGGCTGTGCTAACTGCAAAAGCAGATTCAGAGCTATTTACTAATACTGCAATTAATTCACTTACAACTTCTGATATAGAAGAAGGAACAAGACTTTATTTTACTCCTTTAAGAGTTAATGATATAGTTGGTCCGCTTATTTCAGAAACAAGAGGATATGTAGATAGCCAACTAGTTGTTGCTAAAGCATATACCGATACAGCATTATCTGGTTTTGTTCCACCAATATCTAACATAAGCTCTACTTCAGATGTTCCAGAAGGAAGCAATTTGTATTTTACAAATTCAAGAGCAATTACAGCAACTCAAGCAGCAAGAACTTCTGTTTTAGTTTCAGCACTTGGAGCCGTAGACGATTTAAGAACAGAAATTAATACTAGCTTAACAAATTATGTCCCAATTTTAGAATTAACAAATTACATTCCAATTTCAGATAGAAATTCTTCTGGTGGAATTGCTGGTTTAGACTTAAATAGCAAAATATTAGAATCTGTTATCCCACAAACAATAGCAAGATCTTCAGATTTAGTTTCTGCTATTGAAGGAGTTATTGCTTCTGCACCAACAGCATTTGATACCCTTAAAGAGATTTCAGACTACATTTCACAAGATCAAACTGCTGCATCAGCAGTAACAGCATCGCTTGCAACAAAAGCCCCAATCGCTTCACCAACATTTACTGGAACAGTGACGATACCAGCAGGAGCAATCATTCCAGGGTTTGCACCAATTGCATCTCCTACATTTACTGGAATAGTTACAATACCAACAGGCGCATTAATATCTGGATATGCCACATCTATTGATTTAACGTCTGGCCTATCAACTACTTTAACTGCCGCCAATGACTATACAGATTTAGCAATAGACGGCATCGAGAGCTCGCTGGGGGGATACCAACCAGAATCTGAAAGAAATCAAACCAGCGGGTATGCTGGACTAGATGCATCTGGAAAAATATTAACATCTGCAGTTCCTGTAATATCAAACACCATGCTTGAAAATAATTCAATTAATATAAATGGAACAGCAATAGAGCTTGGTGGAACAGTTATTACTGGATATACAAATGGAGTTTCTGGGTCAAGTGTTAACAAAATTAGTTATGGAACAAATGTAACGCCACCTTCAAGCGGAAATTCTGCTGGAGATATTTACATTCAGTACTAAGGAGACCAAATGCCGCTAAATATTTTTGACGGTTCCAGCTGGAATCCTTTAAAAAAAGTACAGATTCATGATGGTACATCCTGGAATGAATCAAAAGCGGCATATATATGGGACGGATCAGAATGGAAATCACTTCTCGATTTAAAACCAAAAAACACTGAGTTACCAGCTTTATCTTTACAAGAAGGAGTTTATCTTTATGCTGCCCAAGAAACAGTTTCTGTTTCTAATGGAATATGGGAAAACTCTCCAACATCATTTAAGTATCAATGGCAAAAATCCCCATTTAGCTCATCTAGTTACAACTGGTCTGATATAACAGGCAAGACATCAAATACCTTGCTTTTAGATGAAGACGAATGGAGCTCATCAAGAAACCTTAAATATGTTGGATATGTAGTAAGGTGTAAGGTAACTGCTACAAATGCTGCTGGAGATAATGATCCTGCAGTCTACACTATTCCTAGCCCAATAATAGCTCCACAAAAACTTTCCGTTTTATCCGCTTCGGTTATTTCAAACGGAGTAGTAAAAATTGATTGGCAAAAGCCTATTGGAGCAAATGATTTTTATATACAGTATCAAGGACCAGAAGTTGCTTTTACAGAAACACAATCGCTTGGAGATGTTGATACTTTAACAATAGATACTGGAAGTTCTGGTGGAACTCTTGGAATCTTAATAAATCCAAAAAATAATTCAAACGCATCTGGAATGGCTCTTACTGGGCTTGGCAAAAATGCATCAATTAGTGATCTAAAACCAAATAAGCCTTACGTTACAACAACTATGGAATCATTCTCATGGGGAGGAAGGTTAAGATGGACCAACACTTTAATAAATCAAACATCGTGGGTAATATATAACAATGGGCAACTATACGCAAGTTCGTTTTTAAATGATCCGTCCGCTACCTCATTTGATATAGATAGGTTTGGAGAAGGAGGCTCAACCTTCGGATCATTTACAATTACGGTTACTGGAACAGCTCCAAGATTTACAGAAACATCCTGGCCTTCAACACCACCGCTTTCTATAGTATATCCCGCAGTTCCTTTGCCAGTTAATCAAGTAGCTCCTACAGTATCTACTTCAAATGGAAGAGTATTTGCCTCAACTACTGGAACATGGTCAAACACATCTTCTATATATAGCTATCTTTATGAATGGTTTGCTAATGGTTCTCCAATAGACAGTGCATTTATTACTGAGTCAGATACTATAAATCTTTATGACACCACACAGTATGATAATATGTCAATAACTTCTGCTGTATATGTTTTAACAACAGACTTAAGAACAACTTCAGCAACAGCAAGCAGTAACTCTGCCCAATCAAATCCAGTTCCTCCCACAACATATACAATTCCAAATTTGATTGGAACATATAATCCCTCTGATACAACTAACTATAATATTTCAAATGGCTCAACACTTGGCACTACTGATTATACAAAAGAGGGACAAGTTTACATGCAGTCTCCAGGAGCTGGTGCATCTGTAAGCACATCTCCAAAACCAACAATTACTGTATACAGATACGTTTACGAAGCTGCTCCTCAATACACTTATTATGCAGGATATTCTGCATGTAATAACAATAATGGTGCCCCTTATATCCAAGAGCCATCTGTTAGCGGTCCGTATACAGGATCATCAATACCACAAGATATTTCTACGGGCCCAAGCACATACAGAGAAGTTATTAGATACAGGACAACATCCGCAGCAGCTTTATCCGCAGCAGCACAAGCAGGATGTGAAACACCAGTCTTTGCACCACCAGCTTTTGCACCAGCACAATTTACAATTCCAAATTTAGTTGGATCATATAATCCTTCTAGTACATCAAGCTACAATATTTCAGTAGGTGCAGTAACTTCAACTGCAGACTATACAAAAGAGGGAATTGTTGCATCTCAATCTCCTACAGGAGGAACATCTGTAAATGCTTCTCCTATTCCTACAATTACTGTATCAAAGTATTCTTATGTAGCTCCGCCGCCTGAACCAACTGTAACTTATTATCAGGGGTATTCTGCTTGCAATAACTTCTCTGGAGTTTATGCCTCTGCTCCATCTGTTAGTGGTCCATATACAGCATCATCAATGCCAACAGATGTTATTACTGGGCCAAGCTCAAACAGAGAAGTTCTTAAGTATAGATCAACATCTGAAGCAGCTTTATCCGCAGCAGCACAAGCAGGATGTGAAACACCTTCCTTCGCACCACCAGTCTTCTTCGCACCACCAGTCTTCTTCGCACCACCAGTCTTCTTCGCACCACCAGTCTTCTTCGCACCACCAGTCTTCTTCGCACCACCAGTCTTCTTCGCACCACCAGTCTTCTTCGCACCACCAACATTTGGTTCTCGTTTCATAAGATCATATTGATGTATAATATATGAAAGAGACAAAACCATGGGACCTTTTAAATCCAAGCACTGAATTTGCTTCAGAATCTGTTCAAGAAGAAAGATATGTAATATGTCAAGCATGTCCAGAATTTATCGGATTGACTAAGCAATGCAGAAAATGCGGATGTTTAATGAAGTTAAAAACAAAAATTTTAGCATCAGAATGCCCATTACAAAAATGGTAAATTAGGATGGTTTATAAAGTTTTATAAGATATAATTAACTAAGTAACACGATTCACACAAGGGGGTAGCCAATGGCCACCAGTTATCCAAATGCAATAGATCAACTTATTAATCCAAGCGGATCAGATGCATTATCAGCACCATCACATTCAGAACAGCATTCAAATGCAAATGATGCAATAGAAGCATTACAAACAAAAGTTGGAACAGACGGATCTACAGATACAAATTCTATAACATATAAAATAAACGACATAGTTTCTATATTGGGAGATCTAGACAATAGCACAGACGCCGTCGTAGAACTTCTGGGACTAGAAGGCAACAATGATCTTTCTGTTTATGGAATTGAAAATCCAACTAACGTAGACTCATTTGCAAAAGCTACTTGGAGAACAGTCAATTATAATCTTCAGGTAACAAAGGGAACAGATGTCTACACATCAGAAATCCTCGCTTCACATGATGGAACAAACATAATGGTTTCAGAGTCAAACATCATCTCAAACTCAAACACAAGTCTATTTACTTATACCTTTGAAGAAAACTCAGGTATAATTAGTTTAAGAATCACCCCTGTTTCTGGTTCTATTTCAGTTAGATTTTCAAGAACAGCGCTTAAAGCATAACAAAAAAAGCAGTAAGAGGAGTCATATAAATGGCAACAGTAACAAAAAACTTTAGAATTAAATCTGGCCTCATTGTTGAAGGTACTTCGGGTACGATCAATGGCCAAAACATCCTTACAGAAACAGGTGGAGATAGTTATATTCTCAATCTTGTTGGTGGCGCTACTCTTGTAAAATCAGTAGAAGCAACCCAACTTGAAGTAAGCGGAGCTGGAAAACTATCCGTAAAATCTGGCGTATTTGATGCAGCAGGTGCAGCAGCAGCAGCACAGTCTGCAGCAGAAGCAACTGCATCAGCAGATGCAAGCGCAAAAGCTAGCGCAGCACAATCAGCCGCAACAACTGCAGCAGCAACTGACGCTACTACAAAGGTAGCCGCAGAAGCAGCCCTAAGAGTATCAGGCGATGCAGCTTCAGTTTCAACTGCAGCAGCTGACGCAACATCAAAGGCAGCAACTGCTAAGTCAGAAGCAATTTCTGCAGCAGCAACAGATGCAACAGACAAGGTAGCTGCAGAAGCTGCCCTCAGAGTATCAGGCGACGCAGCTTCAGTTTCAACTGCAGCAGCTGACGCAACATCAAAGGCTAATGCAGCGCAAACAGCCGCTATCTCTGCAGCAGCAGCAGATGCTACTACAAAGGCAGACGCAGCAAAGGCTGGAGCAGAAGCAACAGCAGCAGCAGCACTAACATCTGCAATCTCAACAGAGGTTTCAAACCGTAATACAGCAATTGGAGCAGCAGTAGATTCATTAGTAGACGGTGCACCAGCACTTCTTAATACATTAAATGAATTGGCAGCAGCAATCAATGATGATGCTAACTACACAACAACACTAACATCAGCACTTGCTCTCAAAGCTAACTCAGCAGATGTTACAACAGCAATTGCAACCGCTAAATCAGAATCAGCTACAGATGCAACAGACAAGGTAGCCGCAGAAGCAGCCCTAAGAGTATCAGGCGATGCAGCTTCAGTTTCAACTGCAGCAGCAGATGCAACATCTAAGGCTAACGCAGCTCAAGCAGCAGCTATTGCAGCAGCAGAAACTGACGCTACAACCAAAGCAGGCGCAGCTCAAGCAGCAGCTATTGCAGCAGCAGCAACTGACGCTACAACCAAAGCAGGCGCAGCTCAAGCAGCAGCTATTGCAGCAGCAGCAACTGACGCTACTACAAAGGCTAACGCAGCTCAAGCAGCAGCGGAAGCAACTGCAGCAGCAGCCAATACAGCACAGCAAGCTGGAACAACATCTTTCACAGCATTAAATGTTAACGACCAGGCTAAGCAAATTGCAGCCTCATCAACATCACTTGGATCAGTTATAGTAACTGCTTATGAGTGGCCAAAGGCAGACTACCGTTCAGGTAAGTTCCTTGTTAAGATTGATAATGCAACACACAATGAAATATCAGAAATTCTAGTAACACTAGACTCATCAGACAACGTAGCAATTACAGAATATGCAATTGTCGGAACTAATGGATCAAGAGGAACTATTACAGCAGATGTATCAGGATCAAATGTAAGAATAAGAGTAAATCCAGTAAATGATTCAACAATCAAAGTATCTGGAACACTTGTTAAATAATTAAATAAAGGTTTTGGGGGATTCCTTAAAAATCCCCCACAATAAACAATTAGGGGATATGTGAACTTAAATGGCAACAGTAGATAAGAACTTTAAAGTAAAGAATGGGTTAAATGTAGCAGGAACTGCAACGTTTGATTCTAATATCGTATTAGGAACAGCCCCAATATCTTTTGATACAACAACAAAAAGGCTACAAGTCCAGATTGATGGATCTTGGCAGCCTATAGCTTTGTATTCAGAAATTCCAAATGAAAACACTATGCTTTCATTTATGGATGTAGGTTTGGCGATTGATTACAATGGCCAGCCAACATATATTATTCAGGCAAATGGAGTTACACCATCAGGAACAAGCAAGTATGTTTCTGGAGGAGACGCTTCAACTACTGAGTTTGGAATGACCTTTGATTCAGGAGCATTAGTAGCATGATGCTTAATTGTAATGGTTTAAATGCTATAATTTCAATATATCAAATAAAAGGGGTGGCATAATGTCAACAGTAAGAATTCAAGTACGTAGAGGTTTAGCTTCAGAATGGACCGCAGCAAATCCAGTATTGGCTGCAGGTGAAATGGGTGTTGAAACAAACACTAATTTATTTAAGTTTGGTAACGGGTCTTCTACATGGACTGCCCTTGCATATGCCAACAACTCAGATGTAGCAATTGGTGAAATTTCCCAAGACGCTATCAACACAGCCCTTACAATGGGTGCAGGTTTAACAAAGACTTATAACGATGGAGCAAATACAATAACTATAACTGTTGATACAGATGTAGTTTCAACAAGAGCATTTGCTACAACAGCAGCAGGGACTGCACAGACTGCAGCAGAAGCAACCGCAGCAGCAGATGCAAGCACAAAGGCTTCAGCAGCACAAGCTGCAGCAATTGCAGCAGCTTCAGCAGATGCAAGCGCAAAGGCTTCAGCAACTCTTGCTTCAGCAACCGCAGCAGCAGCAGCATATACAGACTCTGCAGTAAATGGAGTAAATAACTCTCTTTCAGATTACCTAGAGGTAACAGAAAGAGGAGCAATGAATGGAGTTGCTTCCCTAGACGCAAATGTCAAGGTTCCACAAGCACAGCTTCCTTTAAATACTTTAACAACAAATATTAATACATCAGGAACAGTATCTGCAGCAACAGTAATGGCAGAAGATGTAACTTCAAGCGGTGTAGTAACAGCAAACAATGTAACTATTAGTGGAAACCTAACTGTAAATGGAACAACCACATCAGTAAATTCAACAAGCGTTACAATTGATGACCCAATGATTTATATTGGCGATGGCAATCAGTCAAACTCACTTGACCTTGGAGTTGTAGCAGCATTTAATGATGGCACATACCAGCATGCAGGTCTTGTTCGTGATGCTTCAGATCAAGGAATCTGGAAACTATTCTCAGGAGTAACATCAGAGCCTGGCACAACAGTAGATTTCACTACATATACAAAAGATAAGCTAGAACTAGGAACTTTGTATGCAGATGCAGCAAGAATTGGATCAGTTACAAATCTAGAAATTCAGCACCTAGGAGGAGTTACTTCACCAATCCAGGCACAGCTTAATACCAAATTGGCTAGCGTACCTGATGATTCTGTTGGAACAGCTAAGATTCAAGCAGCTTCAGTAACTACTGCAAAAATTGCAGATGGTGCAATTGATACATCTAAAATTGCAGATGTTGCAGTAAGTACTGCAAAAATTGCAGATGGTGCAATTTTAACTGCAAAGCTTGCAGATGCTTCTGTAACTTCAGCAAAAATTCCAGCAAACACAATTTCTCAATCACATCTAAATGATGACGCAGTAGGAACTGCAGAAATTGTTGCACTTGCAGTAACTACCGAAAAGATTGCAGATGCTGCAGTAAGTACTGCAAAAATTGCAAATTCAGCAGTTACTACTTTAAAAATTGAAGATCTAGCAATCACAAATGAAAAGATTGCAACAGCAGCAGGAATAGCTCAGTCAAAGATTTCTGGATTAACTGAAGCCCTAGCTACAAAAGCAACAATTGATTCACCAACATTTACTGGTGCAGTTGTTCTTCCAGCAACAACAACAATCGGTCTAGTTGATGCAACTGAAATGGGATACTTAAATGGTGTTACATCTTCACTTCAAACACAGCTAACAGCCCTTGGAACAGCAGATTCAACACACGCAGCATTAACTGAAAATGTTCACGGCATTGCAAATACTGCAGCACTTGCAACAATGGCTTACGCTGATACAGCAGAAGCAGACGCAATTACAGCAGCAGGTACAGCAGCAGATTCAAAGATTGCAACTGCAGTAGCAGCACTTACAAAGTCTTCAGTAGGACTTGCAAATGTTGATAATACAGCAGATGCATCAAAGCCAGTCTCTACAGCACAGGCTTCAGCAATCGCAACTGCTAAGTCAGAAGCAATTGCAGATGCAACTTCACAAGTAAATGCATTACTAACAGGAGCTCCAGCAGCACTCAATACACTTGATGAGCTTGCAGCAGCACTCGGAGATGATGCAAACTTTGCAAGCACAGTTACTACTAGCTTAGCAGCTAAAGCACCAATTGCTTCACCAACATTTACTGGAACAGTAACAGTTGCAGCAGCAGGAGTAGCGTTTGCAGATAAGACTCAGACAAAGGCAGGCGTACCTTCTCTCACATCAATTGCCACAGCAGTTTCAGCAAGCACAACACTAGATGCGCTTGGAACAGATGCAGCAGTAAGAGATTCACTAGTTCCTCTATCAGGAGCAGTAAACGTCAGCTTTGAAGCAACAGGAAATGCAAAGTATGAAATCGGTTCTTCAATCAGCTTCTACCAGTCAGCAGGAACTGGTGCTAATATAACTGGATCTGGAGTTACAATTCTTGCGACACCAGGTGCAACATTAAGAACAACAAGTTCATCAGTAACAGCCACTAAGGTTGCAGCAACAACATGGTTGTTAGCTGGAGACCTAAGAGCATAATTGGAAAATAGGAGAATAAAATGTCAAAAAATATAGGTAATAAAGCCGCCGCACAAGACAACTTCATTGGACCAAATGCTCCAACTGGCTTAACTGCAACAAATGTTGGAGCTAACAGAGCATTTAACGATGGGCGTATTGATCTAGCATGGGTTGCACCAACTGGAGCAAATACTCCAACATCATATAAGATTATGCGTGGTGGAGCAGAAATTGCAACAGTTTCTCACCCTACAGTAACTTATTCAAATACTGGACTAACATCAGCCACACTTTACTCTTATACAGTAAGAGCAGCAGATGCTTATGGAACTTCAGCCGATTCAAACGCTGCAACAGCAACAGCAACAACAGTTCCTTCTGCTCCAACAAGTGCATCTGCAACAGCAGGAGTTAATGCAAACACAGTTCAGTGGGCAGCGCCAGCAACTGGTGGAACTGCAATCACAAACTACTATGTTGTTGGAAATGATGCAACAACTGGAAATACTACTGGTTTATCTGTATCAATTGCAGATTCTGCAAATACATCTCAATACTATAACGTATATGCAGACAATGCTAATGGAAGATCAGCTGCATCAAATAACACTAATACTGTTACTACACTTGCACCTACTTTCTTCGCACCACCGTTTTTCCCACCATTCTTTCCACCAAGCTTCTTCGCCCCACCAGGGTTCTTTGCCCCACCAAGCTTCTTTGCACCGCCAGTGTTCTTTGCCCCACCAGGGTTCTTTGCACCGCCAGTGTTCTTTGCCCCACCAGGGTTCTTTGCACCGCCAGTGTTCTTTGCGCCACCAAGCTTCTTTGCGCCACCAACATTTGGCTCACGTTTTATCAGATCGTATTAATAATATACAAAACAATAGCAAGGGGCAACCCTTGCTATTGTGCTATATAAATATAAATGATACAATTTGTATATGACAAATATAAATGAATCTTTTAGCTTTTCTTCTAAAGAACAGCTTTTCCCAGGCGTATGGGTTTACAGAAATGTAATTAAGAACGACCTTGATATTATTAATAGGCTCAATGAAATTGGCGAATCTGCCATAAGCGAGAACGATACAAGATACGCATGGACGTTTGGCTTTGTTGGGTATAGCGAAAAAAGACCATCATACAGAGACTGTGAAGACATTAAAGTCGGAGAAATTAAAAACCCTAGATCTAAAACAGAGCAATTAGTTTCTAGTTTGTGGACAGATTTAAAAAAATCACAGTCCCCAGCTGTTGAAGACTATTGCGGAATGTATAATGTAAAAATGGATTACTGGGAAGTAATGAACTGCATCAAATATGGAAAGGGACAACATTTCCAAGAGCATGCAGACCATGGGTTCTCTTATAGCGCTACAGTTTCATTAGTTGCATACGTAAACGACGACTATGAAGGCGGAAACTTATATTTCCCTAAGCTTAATCTAGATATTAAGCCAAAAGCTGGAGACCTATATATATTCCCATCAACATATTTATTTTCACACAGGGCAATGCCAGTTGATTCTGGAATGAAGGTTTCAATTGTAACTATGCTAGATTATAATGATCATGCTCATAGACAAGAGTTTATGCAGATGAGAGCTAACTGGTTAGAGCAAGACGCACAAGCTGGCAAGAACTAAAATGTATAATATAGAGGCATACTTTGTTAGAGAAGGGTTTGGCCAAGTTAGCCCTCTATCAGTAAAGAGAGACTGGATGGATCAAACATTTGACGCACATGCCTATAAGTGTTTCCCAGTCAGCCTAACTAATCAATTGGGTTGGGGTATATCTTTTCCAGAAGACATATCATTTATTTGGGATGGAATTACAGATAGCAGTCCAGATCATGTAAAAATATTGTCTGGAGAAAAATATGCATATGCTGGTAGAGCAAATGCAACAATCAGCTTTAATACTGGAATAATGTTTAAGACTGACGAAAACTCAACTTTAATGTCTATGCCTGTACCCAATCTTTTTATTGATGGCGCAACCCCTTTTACTACATTAATCAGTACATCTTTTTATAGAGGAGAGCTACCAGCAGCCTGGATGATAACAAAAGCAAATGAAGTTATAACCATTAAAGCTGGAACCCCAGTAATATCAGTAATGCCAATAAATTTAGATTCAATTAATAACTCAGAGATGCAGTTTAAAGAATTATCATCTCTCCCAGAGCCTTTGTTTGACTCTACAGAATATTCTAATGTTATATATGACTTAAATAGAACCGCAACATGGTCCAATTTTTATAGAGATGCAGTAGATCATTTAAAGAGAAAAATTGGATCTCACCAAGTAAAGGCAATAAGACTAAAAACAAATAATGATATAATGAATAAAGGAGGAAGCAAATGAAACCATCAAACGACTGGGGCAATAATGCTCCTATATCTATAACCCCCTCTGGCTTTTTTGGAAACTCTTCTTCCAATATTATAGAAATTAAAGACTTCCTTTCTTTGGCGGAAAGAGAAAGACTTATGGACTTTGCTTTAAACAATAAAATTTGGGATATAACAGAAACTCATCGTGATGCAGACGGACTAGTTTTATATGATCATAAAATTTGGGAAGACAGAGTATGTACTTATAACTCTCTTATGGCATCCGATCCAGGCATACTTGAGCTTATCTACAGTATGATCGATAGATTAAAAATAGAAGTAGATGCATTTTTTAGTGTAGATGCAAAAGAAACTGGTCCAGCAATTGTTCGTTGGCCTGTTGGCGCAAGACAAGAACCCCATGCAGATAAAGAATTTCATGCTGGTCCAGAAAAAGGAAGGGCTAACGATTTCCCATGGTATGATTTAGCTGGATTATTTTATTTTAACGATGACTATGAAGGAGGAGAACTTTATTTCCCTCAGCATGGCATTGAGTTTAAACCAGTTGCAGGAGCAGCATATTTTTTCCCAGGCGATATGAATTATACGCATGGAGTCCGCCCAGTAAAGTCTGGGAATAGGTTTACATCACCATTTTTTTGGACTATAAAAAAACATACAGGAGAAAAACAGCCATGAGTAAATTAGAATATGTAGAGCTTTATCCAAAAGTAGATATCTATAGAAATGTTTTAAAAGACCCAAACCAGCTATATGCAGTAATGAATGAATCTGAAAAGACATCAGAAGGAAAGTACTTTTTAAAAACATGGGATCCGTGGGCGCACTTTGGAACATACACACAAAAAAAGGACCCAAGAGAAGTTTCTGCTGAAATTCAAAAAGAAGAGATGTTTATTAAAGAAAAACAATTTGTTGAAGAAGTTGAAGAAGCTTACAACAAGGTTGTATTAGATTATGTAGAAAGACACGGCATTGATTTGCCAGACGGATGGCATTTTAGTGGTTGCTCCTATTCAAAATATCACGCAAACATTGATACGCTAAATAATAGCATGACAATGCAATATCATACAGACCATATAACCTCTCAAAAAGATATGCCTGGAGATAAGTTTTCTATAACATGTACCATGTACATTAATGATGATTATGAAGGCGGAGACATTGAGTTTTATGTTGATGGAAATCTTATTAATCACAAGCCTCAAGCAGGAGACATTTTGGTTTTTCCATCTACAGAGCCATATTTTCATGGAGTAAAAACAATTAACACTAATGAAAAATTCTTTGTCAGAAACTTTATTATGACTCCACACAATGGCACAGAAGAATGGCTTGCGAATCAAAGAAAATTTGGTGCTTACAGATGGGCAAAAATGGAACAAGAAAGAATAGACCACGACGATAAAAGAAATATGGTTTATTTTGCAGACGGCAAGCCTATATCATACGAAGACTATATGAGCACAAACAAGGGCAAAGGTAAATAACATGGAAAGAAATATGATTATAACTAGACACAAGCCAGATATCGTACAGTATGATAATTTTTTAACTCCAGATGAGTGTAAATCTATCATAGATGTTTTGGCCATCAAAATGGAAAAGGATCAACTTAGATGGATGCCAATTTCATTTTATGAATCATATTCATCTGGAACCCCAGAGCTAAATGATCCAGATACAATTGCTTCTGGTCTTCCAGGAGATTTTTTTCAAGACTTAAGACAGAGAGTTATAAACGCAACTGCAGATATGGCTGGTAAATCTCCAGAACAAATGTCTCAAATAAGCTGGCACTCTCAAAGATGGGCACCAGGAGCATTTGCAAATATGCATTCTGATAACACATCTAATGATGGTGTATCTGGTGCATTTACTAGAAGCAGATATGCAACATTCCTTTATTTAAATGACGACTTTGAAGATGGTGTTTTAAACTTTAAACATGGGCTTACAATTGTTCCTAAGACGGGAACCCTTGTAACTTTTGCTGGAGGATTTGATAACATGCATGAGGTTACAACTGTCAAAAAGTCTATTCGATATACCCTTGGTTCATTTTGGGACGATAGAGAAGAAAGCGATTATCCGCAAGAAGTAAGAGATGCTTGGGCGGAAGAGCTTGCAAAAGTCAGAGCAATTCAAAAAGATGAGGCAGCAGAATGGGAAGATTATAGAAAAAGAGGAGTAAGAATAACTCCACGAGGAGAACAATACCCAGCTTCTGAAGTGGAAGGCTAATATGCAAAACGATGTTGATTTTAAACAATTTACAATGTTTAACGTACACGCACTAGACCCAAATATTTGGTATTGGGAAAATGTTCTTAGCTATCCAAAAGAATTAAATAGCTTTATAGAAGAAATAGATTCTATTCCAGAATCATATTCAAGAATTTCAAAATGGGAAAACTGGTCTGCAAGTAATGATGAGTCTTTAATTTATGGCGCAACAAAAAATATATTTAGATCTAAGCTAAAAGAAACTACTGGCTCTGACGCAGTTGATAAAAAAACATTGTACATTGCAAACAGCTTTATCATGGCAGCTGAAATGTGCTCAGATAGGTATTTTGCGAGTCACGGATTAGATAAAAATAATTACAATTTAGAAATAAATCAAATTCCAATTAAAAAATGGAATCAAGGACAATCAATGGGCCCACACTTTGATGGTCAAGATGGAAATAAAGACTTAGCCTTCTCTCTTGTAACTTATATAAATGACGACTACGAAGGTGGAGAAATTCATTTTCCAAATCAAAATGTTACGTTAAAGCCAGCAGCTGGAAGCTTAATAATGTTTCCATCTCAAGAGCCATATATCCACGAAGTAAAACCTATTATTTCTGGAACAAGATACATGAGTCCAGCACACGTATATATTAAATAGATAGGTGGTATAATAAAAAAATGAGCACAACAGGCAAGGGCTTTAGATACCCAGTATACACAGACACCCCAGACGTACCCAGAGACCTCGGATACCTTGCTGCTGACGTAGATGCCTACCTAGATGCTCATCCAGGCCCACAAGGGCCTTCAGGAACCCTATCAGTAGGCTCTGTAACTACAGTTAGCGCTTCTACTCCAGCATCTGTTGTTAATGTTGGAACAGCATCAGCAGCTATATTAAATCTAACTTTACCAAGAGGTATTGATGGAATTATTGGTGGTCCAGGCCCTTCTAATGTATTAAGCATTGGAACAGTAGAGCAAGGCGGATCTGCCTCAGCAACAATTACTGGCACATCACCAACACAGACATTAAATTTAGTTTTGCCACAAGGGCCCGCTGGCCCAACTGGACCGCAGGGGCCGCAGGGCCCAACTACTTTAGCAGTAGGAACTACCACCACTAGTTTGCCTGGAACAAATGCATCAGTAACAAATACTGGAACTTCAACAGCAGCAGTATTTGCATTTACAATTCCAAGAGGCGCAACTGGAGCAACTGGAGCAACAGGCCCGCAAGGAATTCCTGGATCAAGCGCAACAATAGATCCAGTACCAACTACAATATCTTTAAATATCCCAACTACGGCAGGGTATGGAGTAAATTCAAACTGGTACCCACTTGCAAATAATTTATACTCTATTGGACAACCAATCGATGCTCCATCAGGAGTAACTTCAAATAGATTTTGGAAAACAATATATTCTAATACTGGAACAATAAATACATCTGATCAAAGATTAAAAACAGATGTTATTAATTCTGCTCTAGGACTTGATTTTATAAATAATTTAAATCCAGTAAGCTATAAGTTTATTGAAGGCGGAAAAGAAGTCGTTGATGGAGATTTAGTTTCTATACCTGGATCAAGAACGCATTACGGACTTATTGCACAAGAAGTAAAAGAGGTTTTAGATGCATCTGGCGTAGAAGATTTTGCTGGATGGGTTAAGATGGATGTATCACAAGAAGATTCTATGCAAGGCCTAAGATACGATCAATTCATTGCACCACTTATTAAAGCAGTACAAGAGCTTACAGCGAGAGTTAAAGCCCTAGAAGAGATTTAAGACATGTCATATAAATATACTGTCTTAAAAGATAACCCAGTTGCATTTTTCTTATTGGATGAAGTTCGTTCTGGCGAAGCTGGTGTATACAGTAATTTAACTACATTATATCCAACATATCAAGCTTTAAAAGATAACGGTGTTTCATATGCCGCAGTAAGCGGGCTGCCAATAATTGATTACACTGGAAACTCCATGGAGGGGTATGCAATTAATACTTCAGCCATGGAAGTTCTTCCTATTATTGGGGCGGGGGTAAGAGGAACAGAGATAAATGAAGATGCACAGATAAGCCTAAAAGCCCTAGGACTTGGTATGAATAGAAATCCAGACGGTCCATTCGCATTTGAAATATGGTTTAGTCCAGCTAAAGATGACAACTCAGAATATCTTATTATGGGAGATGCAGAAAATTCAATTGGCCTATTCTATAAAAATGAAAACATTATTTTTAAATGTAGTCCAACACAGATGGTTTGGCATAAGATTACAAAAAATAAAGCCATGCATGTTGTAGGTATGTTTTCTAAAGATACAATTTCACTTTATGTTGATGGCAAAATTGTTTCTGAAAGTCCAGTTGCCGATAGCTTTAAATTTAATAATACAAGCTTAAACCTATCCTTGGGACCAGCCAACGCAGGCAAAAAATTTATTGTTGATTCAGCAGCAATTTATGCCTATGAGCTAGAAGAAGCAAAAATATTAAATCATTATCTGTCTGGATACAAAGAGACAAAGTACTCACAAATTGTTTATTCAAATAATGGAATTCTTTTTTCATTAAACTCGGCCTCAGTAAGACCAGACATTTCATATAGGTATCCTGGAATAAAAGCACTAGAAGAGCTTGCCTCTGGAGATGCCTATTATAATTCAGAGTATAGCAGAATTGAGTTTGAAGAAACAGATGCCGTGGAAACAAAAACATTTTCTTTTCAAGAAAGATTGTATGTATCAAATCCAGAAGATATTGTTTCTTCTAGAATTTGCTATGGGCAGGATGTAGACAATATTGTGGTTGAAATACAAATCCCAAATCAGCCATGGGTAGTTTGCAAAAATAATTCTCCAATGCCATACTACAACAAAAACCAGAACTCAGGAAGCCCAATATTAGATATAAGGGTAACAATGACGACACAGGATTCATCCTTCGACCTACCTTACTTTGATAAGCTAGAAATTGATATGTATTCAAATAAAGATTTTTATGCAGATAATTCTGGATCAAAAATATACTCAGCATACGACTATGAAGTAGGACAATATAATTACCCAGTAAGAATGCAAAATAAATACAACGGACTTTCAATGTATTCTGGCCATGGGTTTTCTGTAGATCTTTCTATTCAGCCAAGAACAATAGAGATGTTTTTTACTCCAAGGGGTGGACAAAATGTATTATTTTCTTCAGCATCCTCATCAATTAAATGGGCGGCAAACGGAGTAATAACAAAAGCTGGCATTTCTGCTATATACGTAAATGGTATAAATAGGACATCAGAGACTAATGTATCCACATTCTTGCTAAATGATGTTGCCCACCATATTGTAATTGTATTAAGTCAGTCAGCCCTAAATATTAAGTTTAATCAAAATCAATTAGATACGGAGTATGGAACTTCAAATCTATACAATAATATAGCTTTTTATGAGAAGGCATTTACCTCCGCAGAAGCAATAAATAACTACAGGCTCTACTGCTCAGATAACTCAAAGGTTGTTACTGACCCAGGAGTGACTATATCTGAAAGTGCCCAAGGTCAGGACGGAACCTCATACTTCATAAGGTTATTTGACTAGTAGGTTGCACAATTTTTAAAAAAAGTGCATTGTCGTGGTATCAAGGCTGGACTTTTGCTAAGAATAATGATAAACTGTTTTACATATGGAAATATTAAACCAAAAAAGCGAAGTTGTTGAAGAAACACGCCTAGGCATATACGTATGGGAAATGCCAGATGGGCGATGGATCGGAGACGATGATGGCAATTTTCTTTCAATAACATCTGTAAAAGGAAATAGATCTAGAATGAACGTTCTAGCTGATGCCGTAAGACACTATGGAATATATGAAGGAAAACCAAAGTTTCTGTCTGGAAGAAGAAAGATTGATGACGAAGAGTTTGAGTATCAAAACCAAAGACTTAAATGGGGACTTACACCAGACCCTCTTGATATCGGAGAATATAAAGACCAGGTTTTACGAGGGGGATCAGTAACATGACACAATTTTTAGAAGACGGAACAGAAGATACATACGAGGTATCTGTTAAAAATAGCTCAGATCTATTTTCATTTAAAAAAGAAAAAGAGCACACAGACCCATTTGGTATTGGTATAGATGACCTTAAAAAAGTAAGAGGTCTAGGAACAAACTTTAAAAGAAAAGTAAACAGAGACTTTGCAAAATCATTTACTGGTAAAGATGGTTCTGGAACACAACAGAATCTATTGCAATCTGCGGTTACTGGATATGCAATGTTTGACCTTGTTCAGCCAGTATATAACCTAGAATACCTATCTCAAATCTATGAGGTTTCAACTTACAACTACGCTGCTATCAATGCAAAAGTTGCAAACATTGTCGGTCTTGGATATTCCTTTATGGAAACAAGAAAGACAAACGATGCCCTTGATGCAATATCAGATGATAAGCAATTAGACAGAGCACGTAGAAAGCTAAATAAATTAAAGCAGGATTTACAAGACTGGCTAGATGCAACGAACGATGAAGATACTTTTACAGAGACTCTTATAAAGGTATATACAGACTTAGAGGCAACAGGCAACGGATATATTGAAATTGGAAGAACTACAGGCGGAGACATTGGGTATATAGGACACATCCCAGCTAAGACAATGCGTGTTAGAAGACTAAGAGATGGCTTTATGCAATTGCTTTACGGCAAGGCTGTTTTCTTTAGAAACTTTGGAGATTCAGAAACCGTAAACCCAATTGGAGAATCAGAAGATAGACCAAATGAGATTATTCATTTGAAGAAGTATACTCCAATGAATAACTATTACGGTATCCCAGATATTGTTGCAGCTCAAATGTCATTGGCTGGAAACGAATTTGCTGGAAGATATAACCTAGATTACTTTGAAAACAAGGCGGTCCCAAGATATATTATTACAGTAAAGGGAGCAAAGCTTTCACCAGAGTCAGAAAGAAAATTGCTTGAATTTTTCCAGGTTGGATTAAAAGGCAAAAACCACAGATCCCTTTATATACCTTTGCCAGCAGACACACAGGATAATAAAGTTGAATTTAAAATGGAGCCAGTCGAGGCTGGAGCACAAGAGTCATCATTTAATATTTACAGACAGTCAAATAGAGACGAAATATTGCTTGCCCACAGAGTCCCAATTAATAAAATTGGTGTTCCAGAGGGAGTATCTTTGGCAAATGCCAGAGACGCAGACAAAACATTTAAAGAGCAGGTTTGTCGTCCAGCACAAATGAGATTAGAGAAAAGAATTAATTCAATTATTGAAGAAAAGACTGACGCTCTAAAAATTAAATTTGAAGAGCTTACTCTTACAGATGAAGATACTCAATCTCAAATAGATGAAAGATATCTTAGAATGCAGGTAATTACCCCTAATGAAGTTAGAATTAGAAAGGGATTAATTCCAGTAGATGGCGGAGACGAAATGGTTGAATTAAAACCTCAGCAAGCCGCTGACCAAAAGGCTACAGCTGGAAAAACTAGAGCCAGGGATTCTGAAAGATCTGCTGCGTCATCGGATAAAGTCGGAGAAGGCAGAAATGCTAAAGGCGACGGAAGCCGAGTCGACTAAATCTAATCAACTACGATTTGCCTTTTTATATGTATAAGTATAAAATTAAGCATATGAACATAGAAAAAAGCCAGTGGTCCTCTGACGGCCAAAACCTTCATTTATCTGTTCCATTTACAAAAGTAAACAGAGAGAATAGAACCGTGTCTGGATTTGCTACATTAGATAATGTGGATCAAACAGGAGACGTTGTTACTGCTGAAGCAAGCCTAAAAGCATTCGAAGCTTTTAGAGGAAACTTAAGAGAGATGCATCAGCCAATGGCAGTAGGTAAGGTTGTATCATTTAAGCCAGAGACATACTATGATCAGAAGTCAAAAGAATTTTACAATGGAGTTTATGTTACTTCATATATTTCAAAGGGCGCACAAGATACTTGGGAGAAAGTTCTTGACGGAACACTTTCAGGTTTTTCAATCGGCGGAAAGATTAAAGAGTCAGACAACGAAATGAATAAGTCAACAGGAGAGACTGTAAGATTTATTAAGGATTATGACCTAGTAGAACTTTCAATTGTAGATTCACCAGCTAACGAAATGTGTAATATAATTTCAATTGAAAAAGCAAATGGTCAGCTTATTTTTAAAGGAATGGCAACAGAAGTTGTCACAGAAAATATTTTTTATTGTGAAGATAGCGATTCTGTTTTTATCTCAACAGACAAGACATACTCTTCTCCAGTCACTGGAAAAGAAGCTACGCTAATTGGTTGGGTTGAAAGCTCAGACCACAACAAATCAAAAGAGATAGATAAAGTTCTTGCTTCATTTAAGAAGTCAAGAGTTACGTTGCCTGCAACACAAACAATAGCAAAACAGGCAAACGCACAAGGAGGTAATGAAGTGGAAAAACTAAACGCACAGGCTGCAGAATCAGTTGTAACTGAAGAAGTAGTTGTAGTTGAAGAGACCATGGCAGAGACTAATGTCGATGCCGTCGAAGAAGCACCAGCTGCTGTTGATACAGTAGAAGATGCAGACTCTGCTTCTGTAGATGTCTTTAAGTCAGCTGATGCTAACGCACCAGTTGCAGTTGAAGTCGAAGAGCCTGATTTTGCAAAAATGTTAGTAGACCTAAAGGGATTCTTTGCAGATACTCTTAGCAAGGCTACAGAGGCAAATGCAGTACAGGTTTCAGAAATTAAAGAAACTGTAGAAACTTTTAGCAAGGGCTTAAATGCTCAAATCACAGAATTAGCAGAAAAGCACAGCGCACTTAGTGCAGCTGTAACAGAAATAAAGGGCACCATTGATGGTGTTCAAAAGCGTGTAGATGCCGTAGAAGGCGATACAGCAATTAAGAAGTCCTCAGACCTTGGCGGGTCTGCGGTACAAGCAGTAAACAAATCAAAATGGAACGGTTCTTTCCTCGGTTCCGTAAACGAAATATTTAACTAGGGTAGGTGAATTATATGAGCAATGAATTATTAGAAAAAGCAGCAGCAGCTGGTACAACAGTATCAACTGGCTTCGACTCAAACACTGGAATGTCAGGAGTACACCGTCAATCAGAAGATGGTAACGGTGGACTTTTAAATCCAGAACAATCAGCTCGCTTCCTAGACTATATGTTCGACGCAACCGTAATTGGTAAGGTCGCACGTACTGTCAGAATGAAGTCAGACACAACAGAGATTGATCGTATGTCAGTAGGAGAAAAGCTTGTTAAGCTTGCATCCGAAGGAGAAAACACAGGAGTTAACTCAGGTGTAACTTTCTCAAAGATCTCTCTCACAACAAAGAAGCTACGCCTTGACTGGGAACTCTCAACAGAGTCACTAGAAGACAACATCGAGGGTGCAGATCTAGAAGATCATATTGCACGTTTGATGGCAACACAGGCTGGAAACGACATTGAAGATCTTCTTCTTAACGGTAACGCCGCAGGAACAGATCCACTATACAAGGCCTTTGATGGTGTTGTAAAGAAGGCTAAGACAAGTGCTCACGTAGTAGATGCTGCAGGTGCAGCAATTTCTCGTGAAGTATTTAACAAGGCACTTAAGGCACTCCCACGTAAGTACAAGCAACGTCGTACAGACCTACGCTTCCTTGCGGGATCAAACTTGATCCAGGATTACCTATACGCAACATCACAAAACATTCAGAACGTTAACCCACAGGATATTGCTTCAGGCATCATCCGCGGTGAGGTTGCACCAGTTTCAGGTCCAGCAGGATATGTAGCTCCATACGCATTTGGTATTCCAATCGTTGAAGTTCCATTGCTTCCAGAGACACAAGCAGGAGATTATGCATCACCAACAGGTTCACACGGAGATGTCCACTTGACATTCCCTAACAACGTTGTTGTTGGCGTAAAGCGTGACGTAACAGTCTACCGCTTCTTCTGGCCACGTAAGGACTCAATCGAGTACACAATGTATACTCGTGTTGGTGTTCAAATCGAGCAGGCAGACGCTTGGGTAGTCGTAAAGAACGTTAAGGTTGCTTCCTAATTAGGAATTAATCTCAAGAAAGGCCCCCAATTAATTTTGGGGGCTTTTCATTTTAATTATACAATGCTATAATGGTTTTACCTAGAAAAAGGAGTATTAAATGTCTTTTGACAAATTAAAAGTCGGAGAGCTAAAAGCAATTGCAGAAGAGTTTGCGGTTGACACAGAAGGACTTAAGAATAAGCAAGATGTAATCGCAGCACTATCAGAAGAGGGAGTGACTTACGAAGTATACGAAAAGACACTCAAGGATGTAGAAGATGCAAAAGAAGAGATTGAAATCCTTCCAGTATTTGATCCAAAGTCAGAACGCACAGAGGATACAGTACTAGTTATGATGACAAGAGCAAATGTTAGATACGATATTTTGGGACACACTTTTACAAGCACCCATCCATTCGTAGCAATGCATAAAGATGCCGCTCAGCAAATTTTTGATATAGAGGAGGGTTTTCGTTTAGCGACACCAAAAGAAGTACAGGATTATTACAGCTAAGCTTAAACGTAACAAATGGAAATTATAGTAGGAACGAACTCACCAGTAAAACAAAGAGTCTTTTGGAAAGGTGGAATTGCCAAAGCAGATGCACTGCCAACGGTTAAATTCTACGACATAACTGAAGACCCAGCAGTTGCTCCATCTATAAATCCAGTAACTGTTTTACACACTCAGACTGCAGAAGAGATAGACACAGACTATGGCGTATACAGTGTGTATCCGCCTTTGTCTCTTACAGGCAGACCTAGATCATTAAAGCTGGTCTGGGAATATCGGGTTGAAGGACAGTTAGTAACAAAAGAACACAAGATTTTTGTTGTTACTCCATATGCAGATTTAACACAGGCAGCGGACGCTCTTGGATTTGGGTTTGACCAATCTGATCCAAACTACAGAACATTTTCAGATTTAGTTGCAGCAGAAAGATATGCTAGAAAACTAATTGAAAACTACACTGGACAGCAGTTCCATTTGTATGATGACATAAACGTTGTTTATTCAACTGGTGCAGATGTACTTCCTCTGCCACAAAAGATTAACCAGCTACACGAGCTTTATTTAAATGACCAGCTTCTAGTTGATACTATTAATAATATAAACAATTTAAGTATGCCAGTATCAATATCTGAAAGCGGATTTGGATTAAAAGTTGATAGATCTAATGCTCTGGACAATGTAGTATATTACGCAAACGGAATGATACCTCCAAGCATTAATGACAGTGCAAGAGGAATCTTTATCAATGGCGGAACCTATAGAGTCGCTGGTAGATATGGTTGGCAGAATGTCCCAGACGAAGTAGAGCTTGCATGTATTGAATTAATGAAAGACTTTTTCTCTAAAGATAAAGAATGGCGCAATAAATACATTAAGAGCATCCAGACATTTGACTGGCAGTTCCAATATGATACATCAGCATTTAGCGGTACAGGCAATAACTATGCCGACCAGCTACTATTGCCATACGTCACAAATAAAATGGTAGTTATTTAATATGAATAACCTAGTCGATTCTATTTTCAACATGAAAGTAGATGTATATCTGCAAGAAGATTATCAGGACCAGAATACTGGTGCTATTAAAAAGTCTTGGGTATATGCAAAGACTGTTCCGTGTTTTGCAAAAGGAATGATATCTAATTCATCCACTGCAAGAAGCGGAGATAACAGGGCCATATCAACTAAATATGAGAATACTCAAACTATAGAAATTAGAACTCAAACACCAATTACATATAGGCAAAAAATAACTAATATTAGAGATTCATCAAACAACGTTATATGGTTTGAATTAAATTATCCAAACGATACACCAACAGTATTTGAGATAGTAAGCTCAACTCCAATCACAGATCCTTTTGGAACACTCATGGCATACAACTCAATTGCCAAGAGGTCGGAGAACCAGATAATTGGAGACTAGTGGAGTAGCTTTATTACATGCATCATCTGGTCTAGAAAGATTAATGGTGGGATCAGCAGCAGCTGGTGTTCTTAAAGACAGCAATGTTGCACAGATATCTGCTTTCTTATATTACCAAGCAAATGTCGCAGCAAGACTAGAGTCAAATAAAGCATTTCAAAGATTATTTAAGACAACAATATTTAACCAGATAGAAAAAGATTTTGGTTTATTTATTGATTCACAGGCTAGAACAAAGCCAAAGTCCCTGCACCATGTTTATGAATGGAATAAGACTGGGCAATCAGCAAGTCGTCTTTTTAAGCTAAATCAGCTAGATGGCATAGGGCTATCATTTAAAATTAACTATGAGTTTAAGCTTTCAAAATCTTCAGTGCCATCAAGGAGCAGAGAGCAAAAAAGCAGATATGTATTTGAAAGAAAAGCTGCTGTTATGGAAAAGGGAATGCCGATAGTTATTAGACCAAAGTCAGCAGAAAGATTAGTTTTTGAAATTGATGGAGAAAAGGTTTTTATGCCCAAAGGGAAGTCAGTTACTGTAAAGAGCCCTGGAGGAAGACTATCCACAAATCAGTTTGACTTAACATATAGCAGATATTTTAGCGGACCACTAGTAAGCAATTCAATAAAGATGTCTGGATTCCAAAATCTATTTGGAGCCAAGTTCGAAAGAGCCATGAGAGTTCCTTCATCTATTGCCAAGGTGCGTTATTCATTCAGTCCAGGTACAATTAGATTGCAAGCTGAGGCGGCATTAACAGAAAAATTCGGAGGAGTATTCTAATGACAGATTATAGTATAGACGCAATGTATGAAGTGAGAAAACACCTATGGAGTCAGCTTGTATTAAATAATATAATTGATCCAAATGATTATTACAGCGATAATCTTGGAGAGACTATTATTCCAATAATACCAGTTCAACAATCTCCAGAAATGAATCAATTTTTGAGCGGCAAGACCCATATAGTCTATGACAAGATGGGTAGCACCTATGAAGAAAACTGGATGATATGCTGCGAGAAGATATCATTTACTATATACTCAGTAGACTTTGCAGAGATCAATATAATCAGAAATATGATGATAGACGTATTTAGAAGAATGGATGAATCAGCCAGAGACCTAAATCAGTCTAAGTCAACAAGCAAGATAATATTTCACAATACAATGATCCTAGAGATGTCTCCAACAGAGCCTTCTACAGAGCTGGCAGGATTCCTGGCAGCAGATGTCATTCTAGAGGTCAAATATTCTAGGACAGTAGGGGCAAAAGGCCGATTTGATTAGTTTGCCTTTTGGTTGATTGTAAGATAAAATTGTACCAAGAGGAAAAGAGCCTAGCCAGCTTAATTTAAAGTTTTACAGCAAGTCAATATATATATATATTTATTTAATGGAGGTTTTACACATGGCAACACAAGTCGCAGGTAACGCTAAGAATATTCTAGTTGGTGCTTCACCACTATTTATTTCTAACATTGACGTTACAACAACAGGATACCAGGACAATGCAGAAGCAGGAGTACTGTTCCCAGCATTAGCAACAGGAGCAGCAATTCAGGTACCACTATTTAAGGCACCAACTTCATCAGCAGAAGGTGAGTCTTATACAGATACACTTAACGCAATTGATGCAGAAGCATTTGCAGCTGGAGATCCAAAGAAATTCGCATATCGTAACGTAGGTTACACAAACAATGGTCTTCAGGTAACATACAACCCATCATACGGTTCAGTTACAGTAGATCAGCTTCTTGATACAGCAAAGCTATTCAAGGAGTCAATGGAAGTTATGATCGCAACAGAAATGGCTGAAGGTACACTTCAGAACATTCTTACAGTATTCGGTCAATCAGCAGGCACACTTACAGATGGAGCAACAACAGACAAGCTTGGTCTTGCTGGTGGTGCTCTAGGTGAGGCTCCAACAGAGCGTCAGCTAATCGCAGTAGGTCAGGCACCAACTTCTGGTTCAGGAGTAACAAAGGCAGAGCGTGTATACTATGCACGTCGTGTTCTTTCTGTACAACAGTCACAGTTCTCTTTGGCTCGTAACGCAGCATCAACATTCCCAGTCACATTCCGTTTGCTTCCAGACGGTTCTAAGCAGGGTCAGGAATATGGTTTTATTGTAGATCGTGTTCTTTCAAAGCTATCAGCATAATTAATACAATTAATTAATAGAAGCCCCCCAAGAAATTGGGGGGTTTCTTATTGCCATTATATTTTACATATGATACAATAATTAAGACGAGATCCTAGGAGGATTTAAATTGGCAACAACAGTATATGATGTAGAAGAAATTCAGCTACAAAATGGCGCAACCGTAAAGCTAAAGCCTTTAACAATTAAAGAGCTTAGAAAGTTTATGTCAGCTATTGCAAAGACAGCAGAAGTTACTACAGAAGATGAAACCCTAACAATTCTTATTGACGCTTGTGCAGTAGCACTAGAAAAGCAGCTACCAGAATTAGTAGCAGACAGAGACGCATTTGAAGACGTATTAGATGTACCAACAATTAATCGTATCCTTGAAGTTTGCGGTGGCATTAAGATGGACGATCCAAATTTGCTAGCAGCAGCGGTTCTAGCTGGTCAGAACTAGATCTAGCTGCGTTAGAAGGAGAAGTATTTCTAATAGGAAACTATAAGAATTACGAGGAATTGGAAGACAATCTTTCAATGCCAGAATTGATTCAAACTTTTACATCTATGCAAAAGTCAGAGTCAGAAAAAAGAAAATTCTTAGCTGCAATACAAGGTGTAGATCTTGAAGGTGGCCAAGAAGAAGAAACAAGTAGCTTTGAAGATGTAAGAAGAAGAGCTCTTGGAATTACTGCAGACGCAACAGATGTTGTTTCACTACAGGGTCAGTTTGCATCAGAAGCAGGGTTTGGTATCGGAGCTGGCCTCGGATACAAAAAGGAGTAGGTAGTTGGCAGATCAAAATATAGTTACCAACATAACTGCGACGGCTAATTTTTCTAGCCTAACAGCGCAGTTACAAGCGGTGACCTCCCAACTTCTTAAGCTTCAAGCAACAACGATTGGTTTAAATAAAAATCTAACTAGCCAAGTTGGAGTCATGAATCGTCAGTTTGACGAAACCATGCGCTCCACTGGCCAGTTTGCTAGACACTTTGTAACACTAACTTCAGACGTATCTAAGTTCGGTCAGAACCTAGATAGCGGAAGAATGAAGCTAAGCCAATATTTTCAAACATGGCAGGGACATACAAGAAAAACTAGCTCATTAGTTAAAGAGCTAGCCAAGCAGCAGGTAATGCTTGAGAACGCAGTAGTTCAGCCTCTCGGCAAAAATGCTCAAGGATTAATGCAATACAACGTTATGGTTCAATCTGGACTAGACGTTACAAAAAACAAATCAGCATTACTAAGACAAGAACTAGCCATCATGAACAAGGTGATGATGGATGGATCAAATCAACTTATTAACTGGGGTAAGAATACTCAGTGGGCTGGTAGACAGCTCACAGTAGGATTAACTGTCCCACTTGCTGCATTTGGAATGGCGGCAGCAAAAGCATTTAGAGAAGCAGATCAAGAGTTAGTAAGACTAACAAAAGTTTATGGCGGATTAACAGCAACATCAAGTGCTGATCTATTGCAGGTTAGAAAAGATGTAATTGCTGTATCAAGAGAATTAGCTTCTGGCTTAGGAGCAAACTTTAAAGAAACTATCGGTGTAGCAGCAGACATTGCTGCAACTGGAAAACAAGGCGCCGAACTTATAGATTCTACAAGACAGACTACAAGACTTGCTATACTCGGTGAAGTAGATAGACAAGATGCCATGAAGGCTACATTAGCAATTCAAACAGCATTTAGTCAAAACACAATGGAGCTTGCTGAGTCTATTGACTTCCTCAACGCCGTTGAAAACCAGACATCTACAACACTAGAAGATTTAGTAACAGCAATTCCAAAAGCAGGACCAGTAGTAAAAGCTTTGGGTGGAGATGTACAAGATCTTGCACTTTATTTAACAGCAATGCGTGAAGGTGGAATTAATGCTTCAGAAGGAGCTAACGCACTTAAGTCTGCATTAGCATCTGTCATTAACCCAACAAAGGTTGCAAAAGAAATGTTTATGGGTCTTGGAATAGACTTAGCAGGAATTGTAGATAAAAATGCTGGAAACTTAACTGGCACAATTATGGCACTAAAGGACTCATTAGATTCGCTTGAGCCACTACAAAGAGCAAGAGCTATTGAGCAGCTATTTGGAAAGTTCCAGTTTGCTAGAATTAATGCATTGTTTGAAAACCTAGGTAAGCAGGGTAGCCAGACACTTCAAGTTTTAGATTTGATGAAAGCTAGCACACAAGACTTAGCATCTATTTCTGAAAGGGAATTAAATGCTCTTACTGAATCTGCTTCTGGTAAATATAGAAGAGCACTTGAGTCAGTAAAAGCAGAGCTTGCTATTGTTGGAGAGCAATTCTTAAAAGTAGGAGCATTTGTATTAAATGCTATTGATGGAATTTTAAAGTTTATTGGAAACCTTCCAGGACCAATTAAAGCTGTACTAGGATTTATTGGCAGCCTTACGGCTATTGCTGGTCCTATAATCATGCTTACTGGTGTTCTGGCCAACTTCTTTGGATATATTATAAAGGGAGTATTAGCACTAAAAAATATTGGAAAGGGCGGAACAGGGTTTAAGTTATTAACCCCAGAATTAATGGCAGCAGCATCTGCTGCTGAAACCGTAGAACAATCATTCTATAGCGACACAAAAGCAGCGGCTACATTCTCTGATGCAGTTTTAACTCTAGCAGCATCATTTGAAAAACTAAAGCAAAGCGCAATGAGCTCTACAATTGCTACATCTAATAGCATGTCTACTGTTGCAGGAAACCCAGTTATGGGAGTTGGCGGAAGAATTGTAGATAAGAGCCACCCACTTGTAGGGCGGGCATACTCAAGAGATATGTCTCACCTTACACCAACAGGATCACTTACTCCAGAGCAAAGAGCAAGAGAAACAATCTTTTCAACAGTTCCTGGACCTAAGCCAGTAAATCAAAGAATTTCAAATTCTCCACAGGTATATATGGATGGAGATCTTCCAAAGATACCAGGAATAACATCTGTAAATGGAGTTTCAACTGGTGTAGTTGCAGCTGAAGCAGCCAAGTGGCACTCAATGACCGCAGCAATTGCTATGCAGTCAAAGGCTGAATTAGCAGTACTTAAAACTGAAATAGCAGCAACTGGAACAATTACAGCATCACTAGCAGATTCATATCAAGCACTTCTTCCTCAAATGACAAAGGTGACAACTTTAGCTGCACAAGAAACTGCAATGATAGTTCAACAACTACAGGCTGGCAAAATTACTGTTGAAGCAGCAAGAGCAAAGATATTTGCACTAAATGCTCAAGTTGAGGCTATGATAGCTCAGACAGCTACAGGCGTTGCAACTGCACAAGCAAGAACTTTAAGTTTAACTACAGTACCTTTAACAACTCAACCAGTAGTAAATGCAGCTGGAAGATCAAATATGAAAGAGCTTTTCCATAAATCAGAAACCTCAAAGATGGTTGATGTAATTGCAAGAGCTTTGGGAGTTAGAACTTCTGGTGCTGGTTACAGTATAGAAACAACAAAACCTAGATTTAATACTGGTGGACAAATTGAATCTTTCGGAGCAAATAAAACACGGGTAAGTGGACCTGCATCAATTTCATATGACGACAGAATGGGTAGCGTTCCACTAAATGGATATGTTCTTAATCAGCCAGCATCGTTGGATCCAAGAAATGCTCCACTAGTACAGGCCGCAGCCTCTACTCATCAAAATTCTGGCGGAAATATAACTGCTCTTCTTACACCACAAGAGACAGTGTTTGGTCCAGGAATACAAGAAAACCCAGAACTTTTTGCTGCAGTTGATGCAGCAAATAATGGAATTCCTTTTTCATCATTTATGGGTGGAGGAAATATTACATTATCAAGATCAAATTACGGCGCTATAAACCCAGCAGTAATGGCAAGAATTTTAGGCCAACTGTTTAGACGAAATCCAAAACTTTCAAAAGAAATTTTAAAGGGAAGAGATTTAAGACTTACTGGTGCAGAGGCAAGAGCATACCAAGAAGGAGTATTTGGTTCTGCACTTAAATCTTCATCCAGAGCATTAGGCAGAGAGTATTATTTTGTAGGAAATTGGGGAGGAAGACTAAGATCAAGTGTTAACTCTGCACTTGCACATGGTGCTGCTAGAAGATCTGATATTGTGAGCGATTTAATGCACAGTACATCGCAACAAGCACTTCCATCACTTACTAGATTCCTACAGGTCAATAAAGTTTCGCCAGATAAAATACAGCTAATCACAGATAGAGCTAGAGCAAATATCGTTTCTAGCTTATCTGGTACTGGAAAAATTGGAGAAGCTGAATGGTCAAGAATCCAACACAGAGAGTACCTTGCTGCAGCAAAAGAGCTTCGTTTAAGAAAAGAATATTTAGAGAGTCTAAATGTTCCAGGACAAAGAAGAGGACACTCAACAGATCCAGCAGCTAGAGGAATTCAAGCAGAAACTGCTTTAAATCCTTATGGCACAACAGACCTAGGAAAGCTTATATCTGCAAACGACCAAAATGGCACAAGGTTCATGGGTTCATATCGTACCTATGGAATAGAAAGAATTAATGGAGAGCCAACCGCATTAGCTCACATGATGCCTAAATTTAATTCTGGTGGACGAATTGGCGGGATGATAAGGTCTGGTAAGTACAACTACGGAGTTATGGGCAATGTACTAAAGTCTTTAGCCATGAGAAGAATAGGCGCTGGCTTTGGACCAACAGGTGCACCAAAGCCTAGTACGTATGAGTCAGCCCCATGGGGAGTAAGCTCTCTATCAATTAAAGCAGCAGACACACTATTTGCTGACACGGGTCTAAGAAAGAATTCACAAAAACTTCTATACGATAAGTTTGCTGCGGCACTAGCCCAAGAAAAACCTTACGGATATGTTAAGGGTGTTAATGGAGAATTAAGAAACGCCCTTGAGCCAGCATCATTAGATTCTGTTATAAGAAAAGCCGCAAGCGACCTTATGTCTGATAGAAGAGCTTACATGCAGCTTTCTCCAATTGACAGAGACATACTTAGAAAGAAATATTTAAACTGGGAATCTAAAAAAGATACACCTATTACTGAATCTTTAAAACAAAGAATTTTTGGAAGTAGCACTCCAGGATTTATGGGTGGCGGTATTATTCGTCGTGGTAAAAATGCATACGGAGTAAAGGGTAACCCAGCTGCTCGTGCAGCTCAAGAAGCGGCAAAAAGAGCAAGAAGAGAAGCATTTGAACAACGTACAGGATCTGATCCAGAATATAGAGAAGGACCACTAACTGGTTCAAAAACAACAGTAGTTGGCAATGGTGGAGTAAGAACAAACGTTTATGGACTACAAGGATCACTTCCTTATGCTCCAGGATTAGGTTTACCATTCCAAAGAGCAAACATAGCAATAGACTCAATGTTTTCTTCTATTGGCAATTCACTTAAGACTGCATCCGACAGACTAATTGTTAAAGCTAGAATGTTGCCAGACCAAATTAAATCATCAATGATGGCAGTTACTGGAAGTATTCAGCAATTAGGCACATCAATTAAAACAGTAGCTACAGGAGCTTCAGCTGCAATTGCTTCATCAGTAAGAAGTTTTGCATCTTCTTACAAGCCTGGTGGATCTGAAATATTAAAGTATGGCGCTCCTGGAGCATTTATTGGCACAAGAGAAGATCGTGGAGCAAGAATTACTGGATCATTTAAGGCCAACGCTGCTTATTCAACTGCAGCAATGATGCATCCAATTCAATACTTAAAGACTAAGGGTATTGGAGCAGATCCAAACACACCTCTTGGCTCAGGCAACATGGGTAACATGGTTGGAATGATGGGCGGAATGGCAGCAGGAACTGCCATAGGAGGAAAGCTAGGTGGACAAAACGGTGCCATGATGGGCAGTATGGTTGGAATGATGGCTGGCCAATCTGTTATTAAGGGCGTAGGCGGAATGATTGCAAAACGTGCTGCAGCAAGTGCAGCAACAGCAGGATTAGCTTCCGCAGGATTTGGCGCAACAGCAGCAGCTGCTGCAGGCTTGGTTGCACCATTAGCAGCAGTAACAGCAGCAGGATATGCTGGATACAAAATGTGGAAGCACTATAAAGAAGGACAAACCCTTAATATATCTACTTTTGGAATGACTGCAGAAGCAGCTAAAAAGGCTAACTTAAGATTTACAGACTTTGGCTCAAAGATAAAAGACACTATTCAAGATTCAAAAGACATGGCGGCTGCAAATAAACTCGTTTATGAAAGCATGAAGGATGGCGGAACTCCATTCCAAATGAGTATTGCGGAATATAAAAAGCTTAAGAAGGAAGTCAAAGAAACTTTTGGAGAGCAGATAAAAGCTTTAGATAGACAGCCTTCAAATAAGGTACCAGATGCAGTTCGTAGAATTAAAGAGCAGCTAATTGCTGCTGGCATGTCTGCAGACGAAGCAACTAAAAAGGTATTTACAATGCTTCAACTTTCAAATAAAAAAGATCAATCAATTACTGCAACAATGGGTAACAATAGCTTTAAAAATATTACAGACCCACAAAGTGCTGCAGTTTCTGCAGTAACAAGTTTTGGCGCAGATACAAAAGATCAAGGAAACAAAGAAAAGGCAGCATCACTAAACACAGCTTTAATGGCAACTGAAACTGGAATAAATGATTTAATAGCTAAGAGAGAACGCCTTGTAGCAAAAGATTTATCTGGAAAGACAAAGTCACTTACATACGCAGAAGCCGAAAAGATAATGATAGACAAGATCAACAAGTCTAAAGAGGCTGGCACAGTTATTACTCAGGGAACAATCGATGAGATGGCCAAAACAAATCCAGAAGTAAGAAAGATGATTAATGGATCTGATACTGTAGTAAGCGTATGGCAAAAGATTAGGTTAGAAGCACAAGGATTTGAAGGCGACCTTTCTCAACTAAATGCTGCACAAACAAAACTTATTGCAGACTCGTTTGCAGCAATATCTGATGCTGTAGTTGCAAAAAACAGAGGTGGAATATTAAAAGATCAGTACGCATCACTTGATAAACTAGAAAAGCAAATTAAGAATTATACAAAAGCTCTTAAGGGACAATCAGTTGCGGAACAAATATCTGATAGAGATAGACTGAAAGCACTTAATAAACAAATAGAGGCTATAAATAAACTGGCGGAGTCAAGAAAGAAAGCTCTTGCTGCCGCACAAGAAGATGCAAACCTTGGAAGACAAATTGAAAAGGTTAGACTTGAGATACAAAATGCAGTTTCAGTCGGAGATACCGAAAAGGCACAAAGCTTAAGAATTGATTTAGAGTCACTTACTTCACAGCAGCAAACAGATGCCCAGATGAAGGCAATAGATACTGCTGCGGAAGCCGCAACTAAGCCTTTAAAGGCTGCCATGGATGCTATTACAAATAAGCAAGAAAAGCTTGGTGACGCAGCTGCACTAGCAGGAGAAAGTTTAGATAAGTTAAAAGATAGATACGATAAGCAACAAGCAGCAATTAAAAAAGTAAATGATTCTATGACTGCTTTATATGGAAATGCTGCAGCAGCAGGATTAACGGTTGAGGCTTACGCAAAGAAAAATAAAGAGGCATCTGCGGGATTTGTAGCCGCAATGGAAGCTGCCACAGGCGCAGCAATGCCAAAGTATAAAGAAAAAACATACTATAACGGCAGTATGTTGGTTACAGAAAAGGTTCCAATTGCTCCATATGAAAACGCACTAGAGCTTCTAGCAAAATCTGGTGCCGCTACAGGAGTAAACGAAGCACTTGCAAATAGCATTAAAGGTGGAGCAACTCTAAAAGATGTTGTTGATGCAGTCAATGGTAAAAACGGCAAGCCTGCATTAAGAAAAGATATTGTAGTAAAAGGTGATTACTCTAACAGTAAAGAAGATAAAGAGTTTGATGGCAAAAAAGTTAAAGTTCTAAATGCAGAAGCTCGTGATGCTATTAGAAAGAGACTTAAACTTGAGCCAGGAGAAACATTTATAGTTGATGGACAAAAGTATAAGCAGAACACTACTGGTGGAACTCCAATTTGGGTGGGGCCAGCTCCACAAACACCTGCTTTACATGAAGGCGGAAAAATATCTGGTCCAGGTACCTCAACATCAGATTCAATTCCAGCAATGCTTTCAGATGGAGAATATGTATTTAGTGCAAAGGCTGTAGATGCAGCTGGTGGACCAGACGCCGTAGATTCTTTGCACAAAGCACTTAGAAGAGCAGATGGAGGACCAATTGGAAAACAGAAGCCTCAAAAACAACAGCTTCCATTTTTCCCATGGCGTCATGATCTTCCAGATTACTGGAGTAATGGTGCACCAACGGGAAATCCACGTACTGGAAGATGGGGAGAATTAAGATACAATCCGTCTAAGGGTAAAGATATTTGGGGCGGAACAGAAATTCCAGGACTTAAGTTTACTGGAAAGACACCACAGCAATCAGACTACTGGCATCAGATGACTGAGCAGCCAAGTAAATCTCGTGGTCCAGGAATGGGTATAGACAAAGATCCAATGAGACTTGCAGGCTCTGGAGCATCTATGGGATTTTCTGGAAACGGAGCATATGGGTTCGGCCCACTATTGTTTGCAGAGGGTGGATCAGTAAAGAAACAAAATTGGTTCCAGAGATACGTTGCAAGCTTAACTAAATCAAGTGACTCATTGCCAGCATGGGCCAGAGACCCACTTGGAGTTCAAGCCCTTTTAAGAAATATTGCAGGGCAAGGCAGAAAGGGAGATAATCTTTCATCTGCATTAATGCCGCTAAACTTTATGGGCGTAGGTAAACTTGGAAAAACAGCAGCATCTTCAGTGCCTAAAGTAGTAGGTTCAGTTTCCCATCTTACTCCAGAGATGAAATCCTTTAGCATGGCAGACATTGATGCTAAGGCAATTCAGGCTTTATCAAAGTTAGATCCTTCTTCAATAAAAATTCCAGAGACAGGAATTACTTTTAGCCCAAGCTCAGCAAGAGCTGCTCTTGAAGGATGGAAACAAACAGGAGATGCAGCTGGAGCCTCTCTTTGGGAAATTGTTCAGGCGCAAAGAGAAACATTACTAAAAGCTAAATATCCAAAAATTGATTTTTCTGATGTAGCAAAATTTAACGAATACTATGCAAAAGAATTTTACGACTTGCTTCCAGACGAGGCTATTAAGTTATTTAAGGGTGTAAGAAGCACAGCAGGAGATGCATGGAGAACTGGTCAAAAAGATCTAGGTACTTATTTTTCAACTAATCCACATGTAGCCGCACTTTATAGCGCAATGATAGGAAAGGCAAAAATTGGCGAAGAGCTGCCAATGTTCAGTATTGATAAAAGAATATCCGAACTTAAAAATTTTCTAGGTGAAGGAGCAATAAGAAATGGCTCTGCACAAGGGAGCATGGAGTTCCCACAAGTATTGGGCGGCGAAGATCTATCAAGGATTTTGCCTAACATATATTCATTACCAGGACAAGTTTACGGACAGATGTTTGGTGCTACAGCAAAGTCATTAAAAGAGATAAAGAATTTATGGCCTTCTGGTTTTGCTCAAGGAGGCTACGTACCTAAATTTAAAAATGGAATTAACGTAGTCCCACAGGATATGTTAGCAATGATTCACAAAAATGAATCTATAGTTCCAGCCAGTATGAACCCATTTAATCCAGATGCAGCAATGCCAAAATACAATTTTAATAGGTCTTCATTTAATGTAAGAGGAGACGGAGCAATTGGAGCATCTTATACTGTTAATCAAAACATATACGCATCTGATGGAATGGATGTAGAGGCCCTATCTAATATGATTGTTAAAAAGGCTGAAGTTGTTATTGGACAAAAGGCTAAGGTTAATGTTAAAATGGTTGGACAGGGGAAGAATATATAATGGCAACAGCTTTAATTTTACCAGCAGGAGCAGCTTTGTCTCTACAAGACGATGCTGGTGTTTTCCATTCATTAACTGAACATAACAGAAGTCCCATAACAGTAGAAACACAAAGGTTCGAGAAGACTTCTAGAATGGCCAATGGAAGCCTTAGAAAGCTGTTTATAGCCGATAAGAAGACAGTCTCTACCTCCTGGAGCATGGTTCCCTCATACAATAGTATGACCGTAGACGGATACTGGGGAGCAGAAGATATAAAAAACTTTTATTTAAGCACTCATGGACAAGGCACATTTAATGTAAAAATTGCATATAATTCTACAAGAACAGAAACCTTCCTTGCCTCATTTACTTCATGTTCAGCAACTATGGTAAGAAGAAATGTAAAAGAAAAAGCGGCGGACACAGCACAAGTATTTTGGGATTTATCTATTTCACTGGAAGAAGTATAATGCAATACGTAAGCCCATCAACCTTAAGTTTAATTAATGAGTCTGCATCTTATTCAATGTCGGGCGGATGCTGGCTAGAATATAATATGAACGATTTGATTTTAGGCGCTAAAGTAAGAGGGCCAAATGGAACTGATGAAAATCCAGAAGGCACTCTTCAAATAACACAAACTGTTAATGGTAAAACATACTACCCATATAAAAAACTATTCCCCTTAACAAATATAATAGATCCAAGAAGACCTTCTTCTGCGGGCATAAGCTATTTTTTATTAAACAAAATGGCACCAGTTGCTATACCAAAATATAATGTTTCAAAAGAACTTCCCTCCAGACTTTATTTTGCCAGTGCAAAGAATCAGTATAAGTATTTCTTGGCTGGACCAGCAGAAAATCTTTCTCTGCCTAACTGTAATATTAATGTAGAGTACCCAGTATTAAAAACAGCTGTAGCAAATGTTATAGTTGTTAAATTTGAAACTTCATACTCAAAGCCAGTCAGCTGGTCAATTAAAATAAAAAACCATCAGGACGTAGAGGCGACTATATTTACAAATACAGTTGTATCAAGTAGCAACACAGGAGTATTTGAACTTTATTACAATGGTGGTCTTTGGTCAAGTCCTTCCTCATGGTCAACTACAAAATTTACAACACCATCAATTCCAGTAGATATTAAAAACATTACTGTAACAGTAAGCACAATTAATAAAGCAAACTCATACCTAGGCGTTATTGAAATAGGAGCAAAATATATACAAGATGTTTCTGACAGAGTAATTTCTTTTCAGGCTTCAAAAATGTCTTCAGATAGTTCATCTGGAATTGTTCCAGTAGGATCAGTAACATCAAACGCATTATCCTTATCCTTAGAAGGATTTGATAAAAAGGGAATAGAGTACGATAAAACTTACGCATTTAATAAGAACAATATTAATTTATATAAAAACGTTAAGATGATTCCATTTAATAAAATAGGATCAGATATGATTTTTCAAGGAGTATTTTATATAGATTCTTTTAGTATATCTGAGTTTGGAGATATTGATATTCAGGGACTAGACGGAGCCAAATTTTTACAAGAAATATTAGCTCCAGATATTGTAATTCAAAATGCTCCATCACAGGCAATCATTAGAAGGCTATTGGACGGCATAGGATTTACTTCCTATAACTTTAATACATATGCAAAAGACAGTACAGACTTAACCGATACAGCTACCATAGTCCCGCTATTTTGGTATACAGAAGATACAAAGACAGTCTGGGAACATATACAGGATTTATGTAGAGACACACAAATGATAGCTACATTTGATAACAACGACATACTTCAATTCTATCCTAGAGACTATCTGTTTGATAAAACAAGAGGAACTAACTTTAAGTTTAGAAGCGAAAAAAAATTATTAAATCTACCCAATATAATGTCTATGAGTAAAGAAACAGTGCCTTCAGTTAAGGCAGTTAAAGTGATTTATTCTCCAATAATAAGCACAAACTATTCTGGTTCTTCAGACAACCTTTACGTTTCTCCACCATCAGCAATTGGTGCAGCCGCCTTACAATCTACTTTATTAGCAACACCACCTGTTACAGTAGACGCCCCATTAGGAGTGGTTACTCTTGCACCAATAAGCGTGTACAGTTCTTTGGCCGACACATCTTTTTATAATAAGTCTGGATATTTTTTAATAAATAATGAAATAATTAAATATGATGCAATTGAATTTCAATACGAGCCTGTTTCTGCACCGAACACTCTTGTAAAAAAATGGATTACTTCTGACTCAGATATAGCAAAGTGGCTGGGAGAAAGTAAAATAGGTTCTTTTAAGTCAACGCTAAGGTATAGAATTAAAGAAAGAAATTCATTTAATGCTACTGGTAAAGGGGTTGGTGTTGGAGAAGAGCACAAGGTAGAGATTAATAAGTTAAAGGAGGAATGGTTTGGATCTAGGCTAAATCTTTCTGCAAAAACAAATGTTGGAGATCAATCAGTATTTACATTAAAGCAGACGGAAAAGCAGTCAGAGGGTCCAGTAGTAAAAGAAGTAGAAGTATCAAGATCACTACTTCACATTGTTACTCCCCCAGCATCTAAAGAATATTATTGTGCATCAATTACTCCAGATACCGTTAACATATCTACAGAAGAATATTTTTCTGTAGGAACGGCATTGTTTTTTAAACTTGCAAAAGATAAGTTTGGAAGAGTAACTGGAGAGCAGGCAGTATCTGCTGCATTAGGAATAGGGCTTGACTCTAATAATTTAAATGGTTACATATTAAAAATTTCAACTTCACAAAATGTTGCAACCAAAGGACTAGAGTCTAAAGACGTTCAGCTGTGGAAGATTGTAGACGGTAAAGAAACAAAAATTACGGATACGCAAAAGACTGAAGATAATTCAATTACTGGAGTATCTGGCGGAAAGTTTTATAGAATAGATGTAAAAGTATCTAAGGCCACAACTGGTAAAAAAATATTTAAAATTAAATTTAATAATCAACTCATTACGGCAACTGATGAATCCCCTATAGCAATAAACTCAAAGATCTCACTTATTGGAATTGAAGGAGAGGCAGCCTTTGACTATGCATACTGCTCTTCTTTAACTAAAAATGAATTTAACTCTTCTACCTCATACGACAACTACGGCTCATATATTTCAGCATCAAACGCCCTACAGAATTTGTTTGGAGATTTTGTTTTTACTGGATCTAATTCTTCTTCTAAGGCTCCATGGATAAAAGAGTTTGGGCCAGTAGCAAGAGAAATAAAAAAAATATCAACTAAATATTCAACAAGGCCAGGGCTTGTTAAATATCCTCAGATAATATTAAATCCAAACGTTACCCTTATAGGGTATAACGCAAACTCTTTTGGAATAGAGGCCTACATACTAAATAACACTGGCGCATTTGTTGACATAGCAGATGGCGGAGAAAAAAGCTTTATTGTTGTTGGAGAAACAATAACAACGTTAGACCCATTTGAGTATATAGACCCATTACTTTCTTCAACTAAAAATGAAGAGCAGGTTGCCTTTGAGTCCACATGGATACAAAAAGAAGAAGAGGCAAAAAAATTATCTGAATGGATGAGAACTCAGTGGTCAAATCAACAGATTGTTTTGACCCTTGATATTTTCCCTAACCCGATACTTGAAATAGGAGATATTGTAGAAATATCTTATCCTAATAACTCAGTGTATTCTACAGAGGATACAGGCAAAACGGCAGGCAAATATATAGTTTTGGACATAGAGCAGGCCTATAGCTCTGACCCATCTACAAGAATAACATGTAGGTCGATTTATGTTTAATGAAATGGTAGAATCTTTATATGGTTAGAAAAAATCCTAAAATAGGAAAATCTCAAATAGCTGGTGGAATCAAAGTCCAACTGCCACTAGACTCACCCCTAATTGGTATATTAAAAACAGATCAATACGATGTTGTAAATCTATATACAAACGAGGTAGATAAGACTTATGTTCCAGGAGAAGGCTCTGATGGACCTCCAGAACCGCCGCCAGAACCAGCTCTAGCTCCAAACCTAGAAGACATTACTCTTATAGGGAAAACAGGCAAAAGATATTCTTCTGGAGCAATAATTACTGATCCAGAAATATACTATGACTCAAACAACAATAGGTTTCTCAGGGTTACCTTTGAAGTAAAAAACAGCGTAGGAGATATCGTAAAAGGGGCCATTGTAATATGATAACAAAATTTGGTAAAAGATTTATTACTTCTTATTTAGCGAATGGGCTTAACTTTAATCAAAAAGATATTGCAATAGGAATAGGCTCAACAGCAGCAACCGTAAACGACACAGACTTAGAATTTGAATTTTATAGAACTGGAGTAAGTTTAGGAAGCATAGACATACAAACAAATACATCTACTGGACAAACAACTTATGCTGTAGTGTATAAAGCTACTCTGCCAACAGATGCAGAAGGCATTATTTCAGAAATTGGAATTTTTCCTACAGCTTTTGCTCAAAATACAGACTACTCTTCAAAGTATATATCTTCATTTGAGAATACATCTTCTTGGCTTGACAGTGCTGGTAACCAGCCAATAGCAGTTTCAACTCCAACTCCAAAAATAGGATCTTCATTTTTTACCGTATCTGCTGTTAGCGGTGGATCTAAATCGTATAGCCTAGATACTATATTTGATATTTCTGGATACGGTGTAGATGACAGCATAAGTTTTGCATTTTACCAATCTGATTTAAACTTAGATTATGTTTACGCAAGATTTTATAGCTCTGCCTCTAATTACAAAGAGGTTAGATTTTCTGGATCCACGTCTATTGGGCATAAGGTATTAACCACTAAGTTGTCAAATCTTTTCAACTCAGCATTTACTTCAGCTGGAGCAACAGACTTTGCCAATATAATGAAGATCGAGGTTGGCGCAAAAGCAAAAACTTCTTTATCTACAACAGTGCTTTTAGATGGATTAAGGCTAAATGATGACGATAGATATAATCCTCAGTATGGACTTATAAGTAGATCAGTCCTATCCAGCCCAATAGTAAAGACACTTGGCGTAGAGATGGACATAGAATATAAAATTAATCTAGGGTTCTTATAATGAGATGGATTCAGGTTCACGATGGCGGCGGAGAGACTATACCAGCAGACCAAGAGAGATCAGATGCGGATGCAGCAGCAAATGCAAATAAAAAAACTCCAGGCTCATTCACAGTACAAAAATCAGGATTCAATGTTGTCCAAGGTGGGGTCTATAAGATGGCCTTTGCGTACTTGTATGAAGATCCAGATAATCCTTCCGAAACAATAGTCGGTCCTAGTTCTCCAAATTTTACATTTACTTTAGACACACCAGATTTAACTAGAGCAGTTACGGGCTTAGTTGTTACTCCTGGACTATTATCTTATGGCGTTAAATGGGATTTAATTGATAAATCATTGCCTGAAAACAAATGGCTGATCGATATACAAATATATGAAAGCTTAACTGGAGCATTTGCAGGAGAAGAGTATTTAGTTTGGAATGGAAATGGTAACTCTGCAACAATTTTAGTTTCTGATACAAACAATAGATGGATTCGTGTTTATACTAGAGATGCAGATTTTCATAAAAAAGGTGTTACCGCTGGTCCATTTAAAGCAACCGACCCTATTGTAGTAGATGTAACTGGTCCAGGAAATGTTGATTCTGTAACTACATCTGGCGGACTAGACACCACAGGAGTTGTAGGGTTTAACGGGTATGCACAAATATCGTGGCCAGCAGTTACTGGAGGTGGAATACGTGGATATAGAATAAGATTTAGACCAGTGACTACTCCAGAGTCAAGCTATTCCTATGCAGACTCTCCTGGAACTGGAACTTCGTACAGACTTGCGGGACTAGGTGCAGGCTTAGTTTACGATATAGCGGTTGCAACATATGATGAATATAACAATACATCTTCTAGCTATGTTCCTGGAACAAATGTTACTGTTGGTGGAACTCCTTATATTGCAAGTACAGTAGATGTTTCTGGATATTTTAGAGCAAAAGCAAATTCTACTGATGCAGATTCAACTGCATTTAAATTTGGATACGGAATAGAGACTGGCAAACGAGGACTATTATTTAATGCAAGTAACTATTGGCATATAGATTCTAACCAATCTGCTTTATTTAAAGTTGGAGGACCAACTGCAAACTACCTTTTGTGGAATGGCACTAAGCTAACTATAGATGGAGATATTAACGCAAAGGGTGGATCCTTTAGTGGTAACATTTTTATGTCAACAACTGGAGCATCTATATATAGTGGAACAATTGACACTGCTACTGGTAACCTAACTGGCAACGGATTTGCATTAAACTCAACTGGATTAAAAGTTGCTAATGGAGTTAACTCAGTAACCTTATCCGCTGCAACTGGAACAATTACAGCAAATGCAGGTTCTATTGCTGGATGGAATTTAAGCGGAACAACTTTATCAAAAAACAATGTAATACTTGACAGCGCTGGACAAATACAAGTTGGATCAACAGCAGCTCAAAGTGTTTATCTGAAATCTTCTGGAAGTTTTGTTATGTGGGCTGGAAACAACACTCCAGATGCAAATGCTAAGTTTAGAGTAGGAGTAGATGGAACGCTATATGCAGCTGGTGCCGTACTTGGATCGAATACAACTGTAGACGGATATGCAACCACCGCAACAACAACTGGAATAAATACAAGGCTTACTACAGCAGAAGGTACTGTTTCTACATTGGGTACAAACGTCACAACATTATCTAATAGCGTTGGAACTATATCTACTGGCTTAGCTACAAAGAACACAACTTTTGTTGGAGGCACCGCACCTACTGCCAATAGAGCTGGAGACATCTGGATAGACACTAATAGCGGAAACGAATTAAAGACATGGACAGGATCTGCATGGACAAGCAGAAGAGACACGACCTTTGCAAAAACAACGGATTTAGGCACTAAATTAAATGCCACAACTTCTATAATTCAAAGCACGGTAGATAATAAAATTACAGCTAATGCAGCAGGACTTGAAATATTTAGTGGTTCTGCAAATAGCGGATTAAAATTTACAGGTACTGGATTTTTTGGATACAAGAACAGCGTACCAACATTCTCAATTTTATCAGATGGAACCGCGACATTTGCTGGTACACTAAGCGCAGCAACAGGATCATTTACTGGAGCCGTAACTGCTACCTCTGGAGTCATTGGTGGATTTACTTTAACTGGCGGTACAGACTTTACTGCAAAACTAGATGTCAATCCAAGAATTATTTTTGGCAATAAGATTTTAATTGGCTCAATTGATTTAGGAGGCACTAGCGGAGATTATGGATTAAGAATAGGTAATCCATATGGAACTGCAGGTGCATCTTTTAGAATCAACACAGCAGACGACGTAAATAGATTTTCTGCAGATAGCGCTACAAGAACCTATGCTGGAGAAGTAAGAAATGCTCTTAGAGCAGCACCAATTAGATCTATCGGCGCTGTTGTTACTGAATCATCTTCTAGAAGATTCAAAGAAAATATAGTTTCAGCACCTAAAAGATATTACGACAGAATATTAAATGTTGATCCAATGTTTTATACCTACAAGACAGATAGCGAAGAAGTTCTTCCAGAATTGCGTGGACACCACAGATTTGGTATGATAGCTGAAGATTTAGAAGAAGCTGGTCTTGGATACTTTGTTGAAAGAGACCTGCAGGGTAGACCAACTAATCTAAATGACATGATGTCATTCCCTTTGCTTTTAATTCCAATTATTAAAGAATTAAAACAAGAGGTACAATCACTTAAAGATTCAATAATAGCAATGGGGGGAACTGTATGATAAGATTTTTTTGCTCAATATGCATAGACGACATAGACCTAGATCCAACAGACATGTGCCTGACTTGCTGCGAGGCAACTTGCCCAGAATGCGGAACTGTTCTTAGAAGCCTATATGCTAGACCAGAAAACCCAACAGAGGATATGTTGGGTCTTGCCGCATACAATCAAATTAATGCTATAGACACAAATACACCATAATGGTATACTGTAAATCTATCAAGGAGATATAATGGATAAAGCAGAATTAGTAATTAGCGCACTGCAGCAAAGAATTGGCGAGCTTGTCTCAAATTATGAGACGCACATTGCTATTCTTCGTGCAGAAATAACACAGCTTCAGCAGGCACAAATGTCTGAGGAGCCAGAGGAGAAATAAAATGGCAGAACAATTAAAGTCTATGCAGGTTAATGAAGGAGATCCAATTACTTCAGAGCTACTATCTAACATGGTATCAAACATTAATCTAATTAATGCTATGGCAAGTAGCACTACTGGAACTCCTGCAACCCCTGGAGTACCTGGAGCAGTTCAGGTAATTGATAGTGGTAGACCTTCAGTTCCCTGTAATACAGCAGGCACTGGAGAACTCACAATTCCTTTTAAAAAGACTTTTTCTGTAAGGCCTAATATAGTATGTACAGTATGGCAAACAAGCGGGAAAAACTTTTTAACACATAAATATATACCAGTTGTAACAACAGCAAGCGCAACAGAGTTTACTGTAAGAATGATGCCAGTAGGCGCAACAGCAAACGGAAACGTTTATGTTCAATGGATTGCTACTATCTAACAAATAAGTATTGACAATATAGCACATAATGCTACAATTTGATGTAGCGCTAAGGCCATGAATATTCATGGCCTATTAACATTAGGGTAAATAATGACAAACGATTTAAAGTGGATGCTATCTTCGGACCAGCAATTCCCTTATCAAGATGACAAGATGATCGAGCTTTGGTTTAAAGTAATGAAGTGGTTTAAGCCAGATGTCGTTGACTACCTTGGTGATACAGATGATCAGGCATGCTATAGTAAGTATACAGAAGGCCGTTCAGCAGAATTTATGCAGCTTCACAAAAATGATAGCAGAGATTTAATAGTTCCAATGATGAGACATGAAGCAAAGGGCGCTAGAGATTTTTACGCAAAGACAAGAGAGATGCTTCCTAATGCACAATTATTTTCTGCTTTGGGTAACCACGACATTCGTATCTTTAACTATGTTGATGCCAAGCTCCCAGATTATATCAATGAAGTAACACCAGAAGCCTTGTGGTCCTTAGACTCACTTGGCTACGAATATATTTATTATGACGAGCTTCCTAAGCGCCGTTTTGGAGACATTCACGTGCACCACGGACTTTCTATTGCAGCAACAGGATCGGCAAGAAAAGACATGGAAGACATGCAGATCTCATTAATTCGTGGGCACTCTCACAGAATTGCTTCGCATATGGTAACATATGAACTTAGAAATAATGGAGAGGGAGAAACTCTTCGTGGATATGAGATTGGTCACATGTGTGACGAAAAGGGTCCAGGAATGAAGTATACTCAACACCATGATTGGCAAAAAGGATTTGCCGTTGCACATATTGTTAATGATTATCCTCACATTCAAATGATCCATGTTTCACCAGACTACTCATGTGTCGTGGATGGAAAGTTCTTTCAAGTATGATAAAGTGTAATAAATGCGGAGGAAGAGTATTCATAGATAGAGTATTCTCTCAAAAAATGCATATGGAATTGTTTTGCATCATGTGCGGTAAGCGCTGGATGATGAATAAGAATACAAATAAGTTGGGGAAATGGCTAGAGACACTAGAGGAAAATCACTCAAAGAAATACGGTATTTCTTCTTAAACGGAAAAATACATAAGACTCTTAGTTTATCTAGAGCTAAGGATCAGGTAATTGCTTGGTCTTATATAGATAAAAAAAGAATGCTGTATCCATACTCAGAAGTAAATAAAAGTATGGGTAACGCATATAGTATTGTTGAAGTGGCCTCCATGCTTAATAAGCATAGGGTTACAATACAGGATTATATTCTAGAGGAAAAAATTAAGTGTCCACAAAAGATTTATCCAATAGGCAGTGGCTCAGAAGACAAATGGTATAAATATATGTTTAGCGACAAAGACGTACTTGACCTACACGAGTATATCCTTGAATCTGGACATTCAAAAAATGTTCCGTCTAAGGCGGAACTAATAGCTCTTCTCAAACACAGTTTTATATTGTATACTAAGACAGACAGTGGCTTTGTCCCAGTATGGAAGGCGGAGTAATGGAAAAGAGTAGAGTTGTTACTTGCGATATTTGTAAAAGAGACATAGAAGTTCGCTGGGGCATATTCGCCAGCGATACATTAAACAGACACAAGAAGGCGGAGCACAAATGACAACAAGAGTTAAGGTAGATCTTTCTTTTACTAGAAATCTTGGTAACTATGAAAGCATTAGAATTAATGTTGGCGTGGAAGATGATGTGCGTTCTGGTGAGACTGTTGATGCTGCTACCGAAAGAGTATACGCATTTGTGGAAAGCAAGCTTGTTCAAAAAACAAGTGAGGTAGAGGAAGAGCTTAAGAGTGGCAAATAATAAAGAGCCATATATTCTTATGACTAATTACCAGAATCTCTACAAGGAGAAATACGGGAAGATGCCTACTCTAAATAAGTTTAGGGAGAAGTGGGCTATGCAAGATGTAATTGATAGCGTGGGATTTCAAAAAGCTAACGACCTACTGTCTTATTATTTCAGCCTAGAAAAAACAGGGCACCCACTGCAATTCTTTTATTATAACTTTGATAAAATGGAAAATGCTAGAATAGAGTTACAAAAAGATATTGAGACACGCCGACTATTGCGAGAGTCTACTAAGAAGATGGTGGAAGAAGGCGGGCTATGAATACAGAAGCAACATTAATCTCGGCTATATGTAAGAATAAAGACATTAGCACTGTTATGGCAGAGAATGTAGATGAGCTGTTTACTTCCCATGGAGATGTTTGGAATGGCCTTAAGTCATACTATAATCAATTCAAGGCTATCCCAGAAGTTGGAATCCTACAAGAAAAGTTTAAAGACTTTGAGCCAGATTTAAATGCAACAGCAGAGACTGCTTATTATTTAGATAATCTAAAGAATGAGTTTTTGTCTAGCAGACTAAAGAGCATTTTAATTCGTGGCGGATCAATGCTAAAAGAAGATGCTGCCTCCAGAGTAATTGGAGAACTTCAGTCACAGCTTTCTAGTTTAAATAAATATACTAATAATGTACGTGACTTAGATGTTACAGACTCAGACAACGCCATTAAGCATTTAGAGGCTCTGAAGGTCCGTACAGCCGAGATGGGTGGCTCCCCAGGCATTAAGACTGGCTTCCAGTCAATTGACCTTGCATACCCCACTGGAATGGCTCCAGGGCACCTTATAGTCGCTATTGGCTGGCCAGGTAGGGGTAAGACATGGTTTACCTCATATCTAGCCTGCAAGGCTTGGGAGCAGGGATTTAAGCCTATGATCGTTTCTCTTGAAATGACTCCAGAGAATATGCGTGACCGTATTTACACCATGCTTGGCTCTGGGCTATTTAAGGCTAGTGATTTTGCAAAGGGCGATATTAATATTGATGACTTTAGAAGTTGGTCTAGCAAAAAGTTTGCTGACAAGAATAAGTTTATCTTGGTATCTAATGAAGGTTCTGGAAATGTAACTCCAAATGCAATCCAAGCTAAGATAGATCAGCACAAACCAGACATTGTTATTTTGGATTATCACCAGTTATTTACAGATAACAATAACTCTAAGGCACCAACAGAACGAAACATGAATATTTCTCGTGAGTTTAAAAACTTGGCGGTCAGAAATAATATTCCTATTATCGACATTACTGCTGCAACTGCAGATGATATTACAGACCAAGACAATCCTCCAATGATGAGTCAGGTTGCATGGTCAAAGGCTATTGAATATGATGCTGATATGGCTATGGCAATCCATAAGTACAAGGGAACAGACATGATTGAAATTGTTTCTCGAAAGAATAGACACGGACATGACTTTGGAGTATTCTTAGACTGGGATATCAACAGGGGTATCGTCAAAGAGATTTACGAAAACCCGTTTGCTGATGACACACAAAAGAATTAAAAGATTTCAAATTGATGTACAGTTTCATGATAACGCACAGCTCATAAGCTTAAGGCCTCAGTATGAAAACTTGCTGGTGCAAGACATGCGTGGCAAAGGTTATGTCAGAGTGCTAGATATTGATCCAGCTTTCTCGATAGAGTTTACTGGAGAGACATGGAGATTCTTAATGACTCTTCATGGGATATATGTGGGAAAGAAGAAGGCATGGCAATTCGAGGGTACAACTCAAAACAGATTGATACCAAGGAATACGCCCCAAGCCACATTAAGTCAGTCCTAAAAGAAATTGGATTGAATATTGTTGGTGAGACAGGCAATGACTTCCTATGCTACTGCCCATTTCACTCTAACAGACATACATCTAGCTTTAGCGTAAGCCAAACATCTGGAGCATTTATTTGCTTTAATCCTGCATGTGGAGAAACTGGCACACTAATAGATTTAATTAAACGCACTATGCATAAGAATGATTTTCAATCATTAAGATTAATTGCAGCCAAAGAAACAGAAGTCCTAAATAACTTTGATGAGATAATGGAAGAGATGCTTGAAGACAAGCCTACCTTCGAAGAGTTTTCTCAAGACACCATAGATAGACTACACGCAGATCTTGCTGGCAATGGTAGCGCCAGATCTTATCTTGAGTCTAGAGGAATTAATATAGAGTCTATGAAACACTTTAATCTTGGGTATTCTCCAGCAATGAACATGGTAGTTACTCCAGTGCATAGTCCAGACGGAATACCAATTGGTATAGTTGGCAGATCAATTGAAGGAAAAACTTTTAAGAATAGCACCAGTTTGCCAAAAAGCAAAACGTTATTTAATATACATAGGGCTAAAAAGATTGGCGACCAAGTAATAGTTTGTGAGTCTAATTTTGATGCAATAAGAATTCATCAGGCTGGCTTCCCAAATGTTGTTGCTACACTTGGCGGCTTTCTGTCTAATGAGCAGCAGTCTTTATTAAATAGACATTTTAATAAGATAATTATTATGACAGATGCAGATGAAGCTGGCAGAGAACTAGGAAGATCTATTTCTAGCAAGCTACGCAACAAAGATATTTCTTGGGCTTCTTCTGGATATCGTGAGATATATCCAAATAAAGCTAAAGATGCTGGTGATTTAACTGAAGAAGAAATAAAGACATGCATAAAAAAGTCCGTATCAGATATTGAATATCGCTCATGGATATGATATACTAAAACAACAGATGGATTTACACCATCAACTATATAAAAAGGAGATACAATGGGTATCGTTAAAGGCCTAAAGGGCTTAAATCAAGTAATGGACAAGCCTTCATACAGCGAAGGTGACGGAACAAAAGCACGTTGGGCAAAGCTAGAAGATGCGGAGAGCGTTAAAGTTCGCTTCCTGCAGGAACTAGATCCAGACTCACCGATGTACAACGAAAAAAATGGTTTGGGTTTTATTGCCGTAGAGCATACTAACCCTAAAGACTATAAGCGCAAGGCACTATGTTCAATGGAAGATCAAGGCAAGTGCTATGGTTGCGAACAACACCGTAAGGATTACAAGGCGGGATGGAAGGGTCGTTCACGACTTTACATGAACGTACTTATTGATGATGGTAAAGAAGAGCCATACGTAGCAATTCTTTCTCAAGGTTCAAGCGGAAAGACTATCACTCCAACACTAATTGAGTATGCAGGTGAAATGGGAAGCATTAGCAATCTAATGTGGCGCATTAAGCGTACTGGCACAAAGACAGACACAAGCTATACAATCATTCCTTTGGCTAAGGATGAAGCACCATTTGATTCATCAGCACTTGAGCTGTATGACTTAGAAACAACAGCAATCCGTGACTTGCCTTACACAGAGCAAGAAGCATTCTTTAATGGAGAAGGCGGATCTCAAGAGAGTGCCGCATCTTCAGACTCAGACAGCAGCCTAGTCTGGTAACTAATTATATACAGGGGCAGTCTATTGACTGCCCCTGTGTTATTTAGTAGAATAACATAATGATCTCATACGAAATACCAGATCCGTTTGATACTTTTGTATCTAATAAGTATCGAGACTATAAAGGCATGCTATACGATTTTTTTGCCAGGGAGTGGCACATAAAATGTGGATGCTGCAAAGAAGATTTATATGCACCAAACAAAAAAACAATGATAAAGATTAGACTTTATCATACTCGAAATGAATGCATGGGCGGATACTAATGAGCTTCACACACTTACACGTTCATTCCTATTATTCATTAATGGATGGGTTAAATTCACCTAAAGAATTATGTCAGGCAGCCTTGGATGCTGGCCAAACAGCAATTGCAATTACAGATCATGGAACCCTTTCTTCCCATAGAGATATGCAAATTGCAGCAAAAGAAGTTGGTATAAAGCCAATCCTTGGTGTAGAGGCTTACATTTCTCCAACAGATAGATTTGATAGATCTTCTAAAACAGATAAATCTATTCAAGCATACAATCATATTATTTTATTAGCTAAGAATAAAAAAGGGCTGGAGAACATTAATGCTCTTCAGGAGCTTGCATGGAATGAAGGATTTTATCACAAACCAAGAATTGACAGAGAGGTTTTAAATGATTATAGCGAAGGTATTATCGTTCTCAGCGGATGTCTTAATGGACTCATTAGTAAGGCTATCGATAAAGGTAACATGGAGGAAGCAGAACTTCTTCTCAAAGGCTTTAAACAAACTTTCGGACAAGATTTTTACGTGGAAGTGCAATCACATAACCCTGTGGAGATCAACTC
>Ga0208133_1000006_pt1 | contig 103326 bp, 88 predicted proteins | sample ColrivemetaGS535_FD_187595 | JGI IMG/M metagenome (GOLD analysis project Ga0208133, IMG submission 187595) | Estuarine microbial communities from the Columbia River estuary, USA - metaG S.535 (SPAdes) (version 2) | ecosystem: Environmental > Aquatic > Marine > Intertidal zone > Estuary | place... | reverse complement strand
CAAAATTATTTTTAAAGCAAAATTATTTTTAAAGCAAAATTATTTTTAAAGCAAAATTATTTTTAAAGCAAAATTATTTTTAAAGCAAAATAATTTTTAAAGCAAAATTATTTTTTAAAAATGTTAAACGTAAAAATGTGTTAAAAAAAAAAGTATTTCGTTTAAAATAAGTTATTTTATTATTGTTGAATTGTATAATACAACAAATGTCAAATTTTTCACCAATGTTTTTTGAGCAACCTATTGTGATTTTTGATACTACAGAATCGCTTAATTCCACATCAGGGGCATTTGTCTTATATGGTGGTGTAAGTATTAATGCTAAATATCAAACTGTCGATACATCATCTGGTGCTTTTGTTTTATCTGGTGGTATGGCAGTGCAAAAAGATATTAGTGTTGGAGGTATCCAACGTATCTACAACATAGTTGATAGCGTTAGTACTTCCACTGGTGCTTTGATTGTAGATGGTGGTGTTGGTATTAAGAAATCTCTTAACGTTGGAGGTATCCAACATATCTACCACACAGCTGAAAGTACCAGTATCAATGATGGTGCTTTGATTGTAGATGGTGGTGTTGGTATTGAAAAAAATCTTAACGTTGGAGGAGATACTTACATTGCAGGAAATACTACTATTATGGGTAGTTTGTATGTTGAAGGTACATATACTTATGTAAATACTACAACTATTAATGTAGAAGATAACACACTTGTTATCAATTCTGGACCTGGTGGAAGTCGTGATGCTGGTTTGCTTATTCATAGATCTGGTTCAGACGTAACATCAGTAACCGAAACTCCAATTATAACTGATACATTATCTAGTGCTATTGCTACAACTGCAGGATCTGTCTTAATCATACTTCCTGCTACTTTGCCACCACAAACAGACAATTATTACAGAGGTTGGTGGATAAAAACAATTGATGGTTATGGTCAAATTACAAGTTATTCAGCAGGAACTCGTGTTGCTGCTTTGTCAACATCTGGAAGTACTCTTACTACATCAGGTACTACTATGGCAACTGCATTCGATTTATATAATAAGAGTTACCTTGCACAATATTATGATGAACTGTCTGACGAAATTCGTTTTGCATATGTTGCTGATGCGACAGATCCTAAGATTGATTTGGAAAACGGAAACAATTATGCACGTCTAAGATTAGATAAATTAGATGCTAACACTTCTATTTCAACTTCATCCATTTACACTACTGGCCTTTCTACTATTGCTAATTTAGCAGTAACCAATTTACTTGTAGCTAGTGTTACTATGGATAATGCAGCATTGAAATCTGCTACTATCGGTAATCTTTATGTAACTGGTGCATCTGTTCTTCACGGTTCTGTTACTGCAGGTGCTTTGAACGTCACCGGAGCTTCACTTTTACAACTTGGTGTAAGTGCTGGATCTTTGAATGTTACTGGAGAATCTGTTCTTCACGGTTCTGTTACTGCTGGTGCTTTGAACGTCACTGGAGCTTCACTTTTACAACTTGGTGTAAGTGCTGGATCATTGAACGTAACTGGAGCTTCACTTTTACAACTTGGTGTAAGTGCTGGATCTTTGAACGTAACTGGAGAATCTGTTCTTCACGGTGCTGTTACTGCTGGTGCTTTGAACGTCACTGGAGCTTCACTTTTACAACTTGGTGTTACTGCTGGTGCTTTGAACGTTACTGGAGCTTCACTTTTACAACTTGGTGTAAGTGCTGGATCTTTGAATGTTACTGGAGAATCTGTTCTTCACGGTTCTGTTACTGCCGGTGCTTTGAACGTTACTGGAGCTTCACTTTTACAACTTGGTGTAAGTGCTGGTTCATTGAACGTTACTGGTGAATCTGTTCTTCACGGTTCTGTTACTGCTGGTGCTTTGAACGTCACTGGAGCTTCACTTTTACAACTTGGTGTTACTGCTGGTGCTTTGAACGTTACTGGAGCTTCACTTTTACAACTTGGTGTAAGTGCTGGATCTTTGAACGTAACTGGAGAATCTGTTCTTCACGGTTCTGTTACTGCTGGTGCTTTGAACGTCACTGGAGCTTCACTTTTACAACTTGGTGTTACTGCTGGTGCTTTGAACGTCACTGGAGCTTCACTTTTACAACTTGGTCTTACTGGTGGATCTTTGAATGTTACTGGAGAATCTTGGTTGCAAGGTGCTGTTACTGCTGGTGCTTTGAACGTCACTGGAGCTTCACTTTTACAACTTGGTCTTACTGGTGGATCTTTGAATGTTACTGGAGAATCTTGGTTGCAAGGTGCTGTTACTGCTGGTGCTTTGAACGTTACTGGAGCTTCACTTTTACAACTTGGTGTTACTGCCGGTGCTTTGAACGTTACTGGAGCTTCACTTTTACAACTTGGTGTAAGTGCTGGATCTTTGAACGTAACTGGTGCTTCACTTTTACAACTTGGTGTTACTGCCGGTGCTTTGAACGTTACTGGAGCTTCACTTTTACAACTTGGTGTAAGTGCTGGATCTTTGAACGTAACTGGTGAATCTGTTCTTCACGGTGCTGTTACTGCTGGTGCTTTGAACGTCACTGGAGCTTCACTTTTACAACTTGGTGTTACTGCTGGTGCTTTGAACGTTACTGGAGCTTCACTTTTACAACTTGGTCTTACTGCTGGATCTTTGAATGTTACTGGAGAATCTTGGTTGCAAGGTGCTGTTACTGCTGGTGCTTTGAACGTCACAGGAAACAGTATTCTTCAAGGATTTGTTACTGCTGGTTCTTTAAATGTTGTGGGTGATTCTATTATCCAAAGCGACTTTACAGTTACAACTGGTAATATTACAATTTCTACAAATGATTATTTACCTATTAAAGAAAACTTACTTGCAGGTGGTTCTATCTTATTTAATACAGTAGATGTCTCTCCAAGTTTGGGTGATATTGCCAGAGAAAGATATGCACGAATTAATAATAACCAAGGGAGTGCTACACCTGTAATAGGATTTGCATTTAATAGTTCTGTTAGAGCATTTGATGCTATTGTATCAGTTGTTATTTTAGCTGGTACAGGAAATAGATATGCATATTACAACCTTAAGGGTATTAAGAAAGCTAGTAACTGGGTTGTAAACAGCTCTTATGTAGGTGATGTTACTGGAGTCACATTCTCAATCACAAATGGGGGTCAAATGCAGTACACTTCAACTGATGTTACTGAACGTACTAACGGTTATGCTAACTTCCGTGCAATGACTACATCTATTGTTGCCCCTGAACCTACCTTTTAAGTTCAACTACTAATATATTACGGTTGAACGCCTCTAAGTCGGAATCCATTTAATTAATTGTATATACAGGTGCCATAGAATAAACACATATCGATAACTTTGTAATCTTTACTAAAAACGATTACAACGATTACAAAATGTTACCATCCAATTTTTATAAATGAATGACGTCTTACAGATGGTTTTGTACAAAATGTTACTAATAAATGATTATACGAAAAAAAATCTTGTGATACTAAATATTTTATAGATAAAATTGAAGCATTGTTGTAATTATTGTTTATATCACTATTTACAAGTTCTATATATTGTAATATACATGACATTTTCATTTTATGTTTTATAAAAAAAATACGTTCCTCAAAATGATAATCTATAATATTATTTTTTAAAATAGGATCATCATCGATCTTTTTAACAATATAATTAATACACGTATCTTGTAATGATAAAACTGTCATTGCGAACTATTGATTTGTTTAGTTAACTTGATCATTTTCATTTTTTTATTTTACATTTATAATATAAGAAATAACAAGATGAATGTCAATTTCGCCTTTCTACGCCATGGATATGGTTGTCATAATGCAATGTCAAATTTAGTATACAATGATGTAGTATCAAAATCTAACGCATTAAAATTTATGAAACGAGGGGTTGAATCTAAAAATATTTTAAAGGGTGACATATTACCATTAAATGATCCAGTATTAACAAATGTAGGTGTTGAAGCTTCTATATATAATGGATGTATTGTTAATAAAATTTTAAGACGATTAAGTAATATGTACAATGGTAATAAAAATTTACGAATGGATACATTTAATGTAGTTGGATGTTCGCCTTTAATTAGATGTATGGAAACATCTTATTACATGACAAGAAAATGGAAAAATCCACCAACTAAAATATATGTTTTTCCATTGTTAAGAGAAATAGACGAATCAAGTCTTGATAAATATTCAGAAGCGAGTAGAGAAACTATAAGAATAACACCTAGTTATAGTATTAAATCTATTGATGAACAAAAACAATATTTGCAAAAACTTGGTATATTAGATTCTTTTGATTTTTCATTTGTTGAAACATTTCCCAGAGAACGTATCGAACCTGGTGATATAAAAGAATTTATGAATTGGTTTGCAAAATATTTCATGACATTATTAGATACAACTGATACAAATCTTAATGTATTTATAACAACTCACGCTGGTGTTTTAAAAGACTATTCAGGTGAAGGATTTTATAATAATTCAGGCTTTGTAATTAATACAACATACGTAGATAATTTTTCAAAAAACATGTATATATCATTGAATAATTATATAAAAGAGTATGATTTTTTTAAAAATTACTCTGATCCAAAATACAATTCTGTTAAATATTATTGTCCATCTGACAGATGTGGTCAATTATGTTCTGTTGCAAAAGGATCTATAAATAATTTAGAAAAAATAGGATTAACTTGTAATATAGAAGATGATGAAAATAATAAACAACAACTACCATTTAAGTTACAACGAAAACAAATGAAAAACATTTCACCATTAAATTTAAATACTGTATGGGATTTTGAGTAAATAATAAATAACGTCCAAAAATTGATTAAAATATATAATTAATTAGTAACTAACAAATTATATATATGTCATCTCCATTATCAACTATTTTTCACGGTGATGTTAATTTGGAAGAAGGAAGTGATGTTACTCAATTTGGTTGGGGTGATATGAATATAAATAGAAGATGTGTTATAAACGGAATAGAAAACAGTACTTGTAATACAGATGGTAGTTTAATAGTCGCGGGGGGAGTAGGTATTACAAAAACATTAAATGTTCATGAAAATGTAAACGTATTGTATGGTATTACACGCTTAAGTGAAACACGTGTAGATACAAACAATGGTCCATTTACAGTAAGTGGTGGTAACACTGCTTCTATAAAAGTTGGTGCAAATGTAGAATTTATTAGTACTGCTGGAAATATTAGTATAAATTCAATGTTAGGATATTCCCACATATACGGTGGCTTAAATACTTCAGATGCTGTAAAAATAGTAGCATCACATCCTCATGGTGGTGTTTCTATTTTATCAGGTACAGATACTGGTAATATCTCAATTCTATCAGGTTCTGGTGGAATTACAGAAACTACATTAAATGGTAACGTATCTATTACTGCAGATGGTGGGACTGGTGGTTTTTATGTAAATTCAAAATTTGCAAATCAAAATCTAACTATTGGTTTAAGTGGTAATACAGATTCACAATTGCGAATAGAAAGTGCTGGTAATAATGCTATAAATACAGCATTGGTAATTAATACATCACATTTAAATGCAAATATGATTATTTCTACGGCAAATGGATTAGGAAATGGTTCAATGACTCAATTAGTTGGTGCTGGGGGCTATACATTAATAACAAATACAGCAGGTGCAGTTAACGTAACATCTCAGGGTGCTGGATCAAATTATATTGTTAAAAGTGCTGGTACTAATCAACATATGGTTGTTGGTGTCATAAATAACACTGATTCTGCTTTGATATTAAAAAGTTCTGGTACAAATAATACAAATACAGCTTTGCAAATGTTCACAACATCACCTACTGGTAATATCTCAATATCACAAACAGATAATTCAACTGGACATACATCAATTAGAACCGGAATGGGTGGTTTAAATGCTTCAACTCAAACAGGTGGTTCAATTGTTATGACAACGTATGGAGCATCAAGTACTTATACAAATACTACATATGCCGATAATCAGGATTTAAACATTACAGTTACCGGTAATACAAATTCTCGAGTAAATATTTCATCATCTGGTAAGGGTAATGACGCTATTAGATTAAACGCAACAAATTCATCAAGTGGTATTTATATGACAGCGAATGGAATTATTCAATTGGAAAGTGCAAGTTTATCAGGAGGTATTCAAATTGCAACAAATACGGTTAATGTACCAGTATATATTGGTACACAAAATAGTACAACTACTATTTATGGTAATTTAGATGTTAGGGGTGTAACAACAACTATACAATCGACAGTAGTAACAATAGATGATAACATGATTATTGTAAACAATGCTCCTGCAGGTACATCAGATGGTGGTTTAGCGGTTAAACGTTACCAATCAGCTAATGATGCTGGATCAGGAGATGTTGTTTCTGATTCACCAGACCATTCTGGTACAGTTTCCAGTTCAACATCTACAACTATAAAATTAAGTATGGATGCACATATTACAGATGATTATTATAATGGATGGTGGATTAAAATTACCAGTGGTACAGGTTCTCCACAAGTTAGACGTATACGTAGTTATGTTGGTTCAACGCGTACTGCAACTATATACAGTACAAGTGATCAAACTGGAATCTTAGGTAATCCTAAACCAGTTGAAGGTCTAGATTTTACTACAAATCCTGATAATACATCAAGTTATGCACTTTATCCGTGTCAATATGTAATGATGATTTGGGATGAAATACAAGATGAATTTGCATTTGTTTGTAGCAACAAAGATCCCTCTATAAATACAAACATAGTACATTATTCAGATTTACATATTAATGATTTAATTGCAGGTGATATTACAATAAATACAATAAACGGTTCAGATGCCGATATAACAACATATGTCACTCTTGATAATAATTCTACAGTACCTGTCACTATATCAGGATTTCCTAAAAAGTATGGTATATATCTTGTTTTTGTTAAACCACGAAATGATACAGACACAATTAGAACACACGGTATATTTATGATAGGACGAGTTGATGCAGTAAATATACCAGGTACAGTTGTACGTATACTATCAGTTAAAGGTATGTATAATGATCAACTTGATATTCAATGGCCCAATAATGCATTACCTCAATTATTATATAGACCATATCCAAATGGAGTAAGCGGTTCTACAGAATACAAATTAAAAATCGTTAGTTTGTAAATTCAACAAATAACTACAAATAACTACAAATAACTACAAATAACTATACCAATCAGGTTTAAAACAAGAACACATTGGATTACAACAAAAGTAATTATCCAATACCATAGGATCATAGTAAAAACATTCTGGGTTACAACATCTTGTTTTTATCTTATTAATATCTTTTTCTAAGATACCAACATCAGGTATCGTCTGATTTGCATTAGGATGCAAATATAAATTAACATTTGTTACATACAAACACCCAGATGTACCATTCGTAATTGATGTAATTTGTTTGTTTTTAAGTATTTCCCTAGTAATTTTATTACTTGTTAGTGTTGAAGCGGTTGTACAAGACGTATTTGTTTTATTCATTTTATAATTTTACAAAATAAAATAAATATACACAAAAGACAGAATAAACAAAATAAATATAATTATTTCGCGTTAATAAATAACTTATTCTTGTTTTATATCTTTACGATTTGTTTTCAAAAAATATTTGCCAAACCAATTTTTAAACCAATAACTATGTAATCCAAATGAAAGTATACCAAGAATTAAAAATATTTTATTAAAACTAAATTTCCAAGTTAAATAAGCGTGATAAACTAGCCTTGTTAGGAAAAATGTTAATCCAAAAATATTATCCCGTCTTAAACTTTTATTGTAATTACCACTACTCAGAAATACTGTTGGTAATTCTTCTATAAAAAACAATAAATACAATCCAGGAACTTTTATGTAAAGTGCTGTAAGACTTACAAAGGTATATACTATATGATGAGTATAACCTGATAAAGTACACAGGTATTTATGATATTTATTATATCCAATATAACAGTCAGTTATCAAATAAGATATAAGATTAAAAACTGATAAATCTAATAAAAAATTATCATTAGAACTTAACGTTGACGTGTACAAATCTACATTAAACCCAGACGCAATAAATTTATAATTAAAGTAAATACTAATTAAAAATAATGTTGTAGATGCTTTTATTGATAATATATAAGCTCTTTGTTTTTCAGTTAACTCTGGATTGCGTTTTATTGTATTACTATACATAAAATAATAATCCATACAAAACAATCCTATAAAAGCAACTGATAATATTATATTCATATCTCTAGTATATTTTAATCTATATTTTAATGTTAAATTAACTATATGATTCAACCGTAACCTAAAAAAATACAATAAAATAAATCATTATTTAATTTGGTACAATAAAATAAATCATTATTTAATTCGGTACAATATATGAAATTATTTTATTAATAAATAATAGAAACGATGTCAAACAGACTTGGTGATCATTATAATAGATATTCACAAACAAAATATTCAGAATTTAATACAAAACAATTTGATCAAAACAATTATGAAAATGTTTGGAACAAAGAAAATAATACACAATTGAGTCTTAAAAACGAATCAAGTATAGAATATGAACAATATACTCATTATATAACTATATCATCAAGAGATAGAGATAGATCGGCTTATGCAAATGTAAATAATTATTGTATAGCACTTCAACAAGAATTCAAAAATATTAGTTCCGTAGAACTTGTTCAGGCTATTATACCAGCAAAAAATAATTGTGATGCAGAACCATATCTTTTATTAGACATTGATGAAGTATCGGATGTTATGATTTCATCTGATAAACACATATCAGATTCATTTGCTATATTACAACCAAATATTCCTACTACACCTGGTGGTTTTATGCAAATTGATAAACGTATTCATGAAAATACAATTAAATATTATAAAACACCTAAAGCTAGTTTGGCAAAAATGACAATCTCTATCAAAGATTGCAATGGTGTATTATTCAATTTTGGCTTAGACACATCAGATGTAGTAGATAAATCACTTCAAAATACTTTTGTTTTTAAGATTATAACTTTAGAAAAACGTCGTGCAGAATTAAATCACAGAGGAGTTTTTTAAACATTTTAATGAAGCATACAGAATTTTACATTTTTTCCATTATATTTTATATATATATAATGCAAAATATTGAGACTATTTATTTTTTATTTTGTTTTAAAAATCTAGTATTAATACCACCTCTTGGACCAAAATTTACATCTTCAACACTTTTTACTGGATTAGGTGTTTCAATTCCACGTTTATCATCGAATAAATAAAATGATCTTTTGTAGTATTCTAAATCGTGTGGATTGCAACTTTGTCTATTTGTTTCTAATAAAGGTGTTCGTAAAATATCTTGAACCTGAAAATTTCCATGTGCAGTTTGGTATTTTGATGGCATAGTAGGAAATGGCAATTGCCCAAATTCATTTTTAATATTTGGATTTGTCATAATACCACCTGTCTTACCATAACGTAAAAATGAATCACCATCCATTTGATCACCAGGAACAAATAATTGATCCTTTATTGTCATACCATAAAAATTTAACTTTTCTTTTGCTTCTAATAAATCAACGTGATTTGTAGTAATAAATTTTAATTTCTTATTGTTATCTGCACCTTTCTGTTGAATAGCACATGGATCGTCAATTGTTCTATTAAATTCTCTCCAATTTACCTTTTGAAAATCAGAATCATCAAAATTACTATTATATAGCATTGTATATATTAATCCTAAACAAAATAAAAATCAAGAATCATTTTAAAATATCTAATAAATATGTAATAAAAAAACTTGTAATCGATACTTAATAAACTTGTAATACATTATTCACAAAACTATCAATTATCTGATATTCACCTGTCTTGGTTAATTGTTTATAGTCTAATATTGTAGTATAGTCTAATATTGTAGTATAGTCTAATATTGTAGTATAGTCTAATATTGTAGTATAGTCTAATATTGTAGTATAGTCTAATATTGTAGTATAGTCTAATATTGTAGTATTTACATAAACATTAAAGTCTTCAACATATAGATACATAAACATATACATACTAATAAACATAGATATACTAATAAAAAACAACAATTCTAAAATATTTACGTGTGTAGATTCTGTTTTTATTTCGTGTACATGACATAATGTTAGATTACGCTTTTTATAATTTTTACATCGTTTGTATTCACAATATTTAAATGCCTTCATATTTTAGACTTTTTGTAATTTTAAAATATGATTTTTAAATTCGATTTTTTTATAAAAATTATTTACTCGACTCATTAAAGTCTAATTTGACATTAGGTGAATGAAATGTAAAGTTTACATTTTGTGACGTAATCGTTATATTTGAAACTTCACTCAATAAATGTGTTGTTGTACTAGATCTTTTATTAATTAAAAGTTGTCTTTCCTCATCTTGATCATCTTCCGTATTTTGTTGTAAATTTTCTCGTGTATTATAGTACTTTTCAACTAAAAAATTTGTTATTAAATGTATAATACCATTTGCTTTAACGTTTTTAATATAAGGTAATATTTCACTAATTGTCAATAACATTCCCGAAATTATTGATATATACAGTATTGAATCATTCTTATTGTTTTCACTCATTTTTTATAATTAACAAAACTATTTTTAAATTAAAAAATAGGTTGCCATTTTGAAAAAGTAACATTCCAACTACATTTCAAAATTATTGTTTTTTTATCTTTAAACATATTTTTTAATTGTTTTGATTCATTAATCCCTTTTACATATAAAATTCCTTCATTGTTATTGGTATCAGAATTAAACACATTATAAACATCTGTATATTTACCAATTTCTAATCTTTTTATATCATTACCTTTAATCTTGTCAACATATCTTCGTTTTGTAAATTTAGAAACATGTTCAATTGCTGTGATTTGATCCTTATATACAAAATTCGTTTTAAAAATTTTAACAAAACATGTATTCTCCATATCAAACATTGGATGAATATTTATAGTCATATGATTGTTTAACTCTTTTAAACATTCCATTCGTATCCCTTTTATAATTTCATTCAATAATGTATAACGTAATTCAAATGAAACGTCAATAATCTTTTTGTTTTTAATCAAAATATCAGTTAATAAATATGAATATTTGTTTTGCTCATCCTTGTATAAATAACCTTCCAATAAGAGTTCATCGCTAAAAACTGGATCAATTTCCATATAAAAATCTGAACAATTGTCAGTTTCTGAATTAAATTGATCTGGAAATAAATATAATATATCATAAGAATTCGATCTATTGTTGTTAAAATTTTTTTCTTTATCGTTTACACTATTTGGTTCCAATAAACGTTTTTTGGTAATGAGAAGATAATATTTCTTATTATTATTTGGAATAAGATAATCATAAGAAATTCCAGTATTCACATCCAAATTAATGTCGGATCTATTATCCTTTTTTATCAAGAATTCATTGTAAGAAACTAATAATGGTGACAAAATCTTTGTTTTTAAAAAATCAGTTTGAGAATAATTTACACTTTTGTTTAAAAATGACATGTTTAGTTTATTATCTATCTAAATGAAAAAAATTCATTTTTTTATATATCATGTACGTGTAATTTACAAATATTTTTTACATCTTAAAATCAGTATTGACACAATATGTCTGTGTGTTTAGAAGGTAATGTCTTTATAGATGGAGGTCAAGGGCAAAATATCAATATAGTAACATCAACTATAGGAAACTGTAACATTTCCAAAAGTTCTATTGATATGTTGAATTCGGCTGGGTCATTACAAAATATTACCAATGTCGCTAATCCAATAAACCCACAGGATGCCGCAACAAAACAATATGTTGATAATTTAGATATCGTTATATCTAATACAACATTAACAAACACAAACACTATAATTATTTCAAATTACCTTAAAGGAAGTTACATTATAACAATAAGTAACATTGTCTATAATGGCCCATCTGGAATTTTCCACGTTACCAAAAGCGAAAGTACACAACAAGCTCATATCGTTAGAACAGTTGCATCACCTGGATTAGGAAGCTCAGTATTCTTAAACATTACTTGGCCACAAAATTCTGGAATACTATTAAACAAAACTGGAACTAATTATAACGGTACCTATCGTGTAAAAGTTATGTAAATATAATACTAATCATATATTTACATTTATCTTACTAAATCATTCTTTAAATCTTGTAGTTTTTCTTTTATTTCAGATAATCTCGCATTTAAATCAATCAAATGTTGTTTTTTATCTAATATCTGCTGAATTAGAATAATATCATCCTTTAATTTTGTTTCTAAAACGTCTACCATAGGTATAACTGAATTTAATAAATTTATTGTAATAGCACCTTCATCTAAATCATCATCTAAATCATCATCTGGTAATTCACCAGGTAAATCATCTAGTAAATTATCTAGTAAATCATCTAGTAAATTATCTGGTATTTTTTCCATTACTATATCGTTTTGCTCCATTACTATATCGTTTTGCTTTTGTTCCATTACTATATCGTTTTGCTTTTGTTCAACTAATGTAACCTTCTCATTCTCATCACTATATTCACATAAAAAATTTTTTAAAATGTAATTCATACCTATTACAATACTAACAAACATAGCACCGCCAAACAATTCCCTCCTCATATACGAAATATAATAGTTAATGTTTAAATTAAAAAACATTTAATACTTAATTCTATATATTTTCTAATACTTAATTCTATATATTTTTAAATAAACTATTAAAAATATCTTTTATTAAACTTCTTTTATTAAACTTCTTTTTTAAACTTCTTTTTTAAACTTCTTTTGGTTTTAAAGGAATAGGTTCAGCTAAATCTGATAAATCATCAGAATCTTCTGGTTCTTCTTGAACTGGTTCTGGAGTTGGTTCTGGAGCTGAAACTTGAACTGGAACTTGAACTGGAACTTGAGCTGGAGCTGGAGCTGAAACTTGAGCTGGAACTGGAACTTGAGCTGGAACTGTTTCTTGTGCAACAAATAATACAACTTTGCTTAAAAGTGCAGCATCATTCAATGTATAAGCTCCGTGACGCTGACCTTTATTCACACCTTGGATTAGTAATTGTTTAGCCATATTTGTATCAATTTCTTTATCGTGTATATTATTCATAAGAACATCCATACCACGTTTTAAAATTTCTGCTTCATTAAGTAAATATGCACCTTTTTGTTGTGCAACTTCAATATATTGAGCTAAAATCTGAACTGAGTTTTGATTATCTAGAGTAATAACAGTTGGTTCTTGTTCTGACATTTTTTAATTTATCTTTATAAAAAAAAAGATACTACTGAACACACGTAATATTTTTTTATTTTTTTATTAAATGATAATTGCGGTATAATTAAAAACCAAATTAATTCGCTTATATTAGTCAATGAAATCTGTTATAGGAGATCTCACTAGTGAAACAATTGGCATTATTTTCAAAGAATGCGAAAAGGAAAAAAACAAAAGACGTATAGAAACAGTAACAAATAACATTATTAATATCGCATTTGATAACATAAAACCATATTTATACACAATTATGGCTATACTTGTACTTTTATTTCTTATAAATTGCTTCCAATTTTATTATTATGTAAAATTATTTATCACTAACTCAAAAATAACTACTGATATTAATAAAAATATAAGTAATATAGACAATATAGGTAATATAGGTAATATAGGTAATATAGGTAATATAGACAATGTAATGTAAGTAATATAAACAATGTAGGTAATATAAGATACAGAATAATAGGTCTAAATCTTTTATACATAAGAATTTAAATTATAAGTTTCTTCCCATAAACGGAAAACTTCTCTACGTCTCTCTAAAGACTCGTCTAATCTTCCTTCATAATCTTCCAAAAATTTTGGATCATTACAAAATTCTATAGCCGATTCTAAATGTAAACATTGTTTATCCAACAATGAATTATTTATAAAAGAAATCTTATCAACAAATTCTTGAGGAATACTTTTAAACAATTTAAATGATACAAATTTAGAATTAGCTTTAGAAATTTCACAAGACAACTCTTTTAAACTATTTAACATCATCGACTTCATCTTCTCATTATCATCCTTAAAATATTTACAAATTACGTATTTTTCAGAATTTGTAGGTCTACTAGTTTTTGGCTTATATATATAAACCTCACCATAAAACAAAAACAACAAATATAATAAATGAACACTTGTTTCTGTTAAAATATCAAACATTTTCAATATAAAATGCCCCTTTGTTTTTTGCATCGTCAATGCAGAAAAAATTTCATTTAATATTAATTGATAATGCAATTGTTCTTTATGATTGAAATCTGTACCTTCGTCAAATCCACCATCCGCTGTTACTAAATAAAATGGCTTCTTTGATATATTTTTAATACATTCAATGTTTTCAAAGTTATTAATATCTCCTGTATTATCCTTACCATACGTTATACATAAATGCTTATTCAAAATATTTTTGTTATAACTTGGTAAATTATAATTCTTGTACTGTGGTAAATCCTTGTTTAGTGAAATTGTATAAATTCTGTAATTATCAAAGCGCTTACTTCTATTACGTCTTTTTACAACTGTAAAACCATCGTTTGTAATCTCAGGTTTATTATCAACCTTTGGTATCTGAATCATTCTATCTACTTGTAAATAGATATTTGTACCTTGAATAAAACCACCAGGTGCCTCTGCACAATGTAAAACAATTTCATTTTCATCATAATCTTCAAAAATTTCAAATTCATTAATGATTTCCCAATATTTGTAAAATGCACGATTTATAATAGGATCCTTCACTTGAAAATCATACACATTAATATACCAACGTACTTTTTTCCAACTTTCACTATCTATATTGTCAATTTTGTTTCTACAAACATTTAATTTGTTATTATATCCATAACATTCTAAAGGACTTTCTGGTTTATCATCCTTTTTTAAAACGATTTCTACATTATCCTCTTTAAAAGAATTTTCTAAATCAAATCTGAACAACATACTTATCAGTTTAAATTAAATAAAGTGTATTTTTAAATTGATTTCGATTTTTTTTAAAATTGAACCTAACTAAGGTTTTTAAGGGATGGGTAAGTAACGTTTAGGAAAAATCTTTTTTGCATTTTAATACGTATTAATCAAATAAACTTTTTTTACAAGTTATTTATATTAGCAATGTCTTCTATAAAGTTAAAATGTCTAGACAATTCCGGAAATAATATATTTTTAGTTGATTCCGATAGCGGTATTTTTGGAACAAATACACAGGAATCATTAAACGCAACAACAGGAGCATTTAATCTATCAGGAGGAATTAGTATAAGTAAATCTAGCAATGCCACTAGTATTACAACAGGTGGAGCCTTAACTATAGCTGGTGGTGCAAGTTTTGGGAAAGATGTACACATAGGTGGAAATTTAACAGTTTATGGAACTCAAACTCAAATAGTATCTCAAATCGTACGAATTCAAGATAATTTATTAGTAGTAAACTCTGTTCCTAATACCGGTAGGGATGGCGGTATATTATTTCAAAGATATCAACTTGAAAATGACACTGGATTAGGAGATGTTGTACAAGACATACCATTTTTAACATCAACTATTGTATCAGCAAATAGTACAACCATTACATTACCAGCCTCTGCAAATTCAACCAATAATTTTTACAATGGATGTTTTATAAAAATAACATCCGGTGTTGGAATAAATCAAGTTAGACAAATAACAGCATACAATGGTACTACCAGAACAGCAACTTTAAACACTAATTTAACAACTATTCCAATTGCAAATGATACATTGTCAATCCATAATAAAATATATGCAGCTTACTATTATAGCGAACAATCTGATAATTTTGTGTTAGGTTGGACTACTGATGACCCACAATCATCTAATGTAACAATTTCAGATTATATAGGATTGCATTGTGGTTATGTTTCCATAAATGATACACAAAATGCACTAGGTATTGGTTCAGGTGGTAGTTTTACTACATCTGGCGGTGCAAGTGTAAATAAACGTTTATATGTAGGAGAAGACGCAAGGTTCGAAACTAATATTACAGTAGCAAATACTATAACTACAAATTTAACTAATTCACAAAATGTTAATGTAACAAACCATTTAACTGTAGGTAATACTATTTTAACAACAAATCTAATTTCAACATACTCTACTTGTACTAATGTTTTAATAACAAATGTTACAAGTACTAATAATGTCATAACAAATATGACAGCTTCAAATTTAATATCAAACTCTTTATTGTCTACAAATACCACAATATCTAATTTGCAAGTAACGACTGGTATTACATCAGCCGCAGCACAAATAACAAATACTAATCTAACAAATGTAACAATTTCTTCAGGTGTTATATCACAATTAAATGTCTTCGGAAATTCTAATACAATTGGAAACATTTTCACTACAGGCGGAAATGTAGGTATTAATATAAAAACTCCAGGATATCATTTAGATGTTAATGGAAATGTACATGTTAATGCAAATTTATACGTTGATGGTATCATTTCAGGTGGTACAGATACAAGTAGTACATTTGCTTATCTCACATTAACATCAACTGATGACGCTATAAATTTGAGTACAGGATCTATTTTAACATATGGTGGTATAACAATTCAATCACCTACAGATGCTGATTCCGTAATAAATGGGGGTAGTTTTTTAACAGATGGTGGAGCAAGTATTAGTAAACGTTTATTTGTTGGTGGTGGAATTGTTTCTTTACATAATTCAAATACTGTCGGTAATATTTACACAACTGGAGGAAATGTAGGTATAGGAACAAAAACACCTGGTAATAATCTGGATGTTTCTGGTACAGCTAGAATTACCACTAGTTTAACAACTGGTGCCTTGTTTTCTACAAATATTACAACAACTAATGTAGTTGCTACTAATATAAGTGGTGGTGTCTTAAATTTAACAACAGGAGTTACAACAGCATCTGCAAAGATAACAGATGCAAATATAACAAATATGACAACTGAATCATTAAAATGTACAAACTCAACCCTTACAACTACAACCATTGGTACACTTTTAGCAACAGATGTTGTAAAATTTACATCTAGCGCAACAGTTACATCTACACAAAACAACTATTCATTGACTTCTGGTGGATTAAATGTTACAGGAGATGTAGTTTTGTCAGGTACAAAATTAATGTTCACTACTACCGGTGTTAATCCCCCATCCACAAATGGTAGAGCAAATGGATCAAAAATTGTATTATACCCACAACAAGCATCTACTACAGGCGATTATTCCTTAGGTATAGAAACTAATTACATGTGGTACCAAGTTCCTTCTAAAGAAGATGGATATAAATGGTATCAAGGTACATCTGTTGCAATGAGTATTTTAAGTAATTCTACTGTTACAATGCAATCTACTGAAAATGTAACTGGTGCAACTGGAGGATCATTAGTAGTCAAGGGAGGAGCTTTAATTGAAAAAGATGTCAAAATAAATGGATCATTATATGTAAATGGACAAAATTTATCAAGTATTTTAGGTAATACTCTTATTGGAAGCTTTAGTGGAACTGGTGTAAAAACGGTAACTGGTATAATTATAGGTAAAACAATGAACAACACTGATTACAAAATACTAGGATCATTAAAAACAACTACCGATAATAAAAATGTATATACTGTTTCATTTAAAGCATTAACCACAACAACATTTGATGCTGTTATTTATCGAATAGATAGTTTAGGATCTGGATGGTCAGATGCAAATTTATATTTATCATGGCAAATAACGTATTAATTATTATTTTATTTATTATAAATTTATTTATTTAATAAATGTATAATAAACATTATGTCAAGAAGACCTGCTGCAAGAAAAGCTGGTGCAAAACAAGTCACTACTATACAACCTGCAAATTATGCAACTAAAGGAGATTTAGCAGCTTATCAACCTGTTGGAGATTACGCATTAAGGGCTGATTTAAGTGGATATCAACCTAAAGGTGATTATGCATTAAGGGCTGATTTAAGTGGGTATCAACCTAAAGGTGATTATCAACCTAAAGGTGATTATCAACCTAAAGGTGATTATCAACCTAAAGGTGATTACCAACCTAAAGGCGATTACCAACCTAAAGGTGATTACCAACCTAAAGGTGATTATCAACCTGCTGGAGAGTATGTATTAAGGGCAGATTTAAGTGGGTATCAACCTAAAGGCGATTACCAACCTAAAGGTGATTACCAACCTAAAGGCGATTACCAACCTAAAGGCGATTACCAACCTAAAGGCGATTACCAACCTGTTGGAGATTATGCATTAAGGACAGATTTAAGTGGGTATCAACCTAAAGGTGAGTATGTATTAGTATCAGATTTTAAAACTAAATTAGGAGCTCCTACATATATTTTTGCAAAACCTGAAGGATATGATAAACCAAGTATACAAATTGGTGTAGATGACCATCCAGCCAAAGATAGTAATATTTATAGTTTGTCTTTTGGTAAAGCAGAAGGAGGTACATATACTGGTATGGGTTTAGTGCCAAATGATAAAAAATCATTTTCTGATACAACTGGTCCAGTTTTGGCAACACATATTAGGGCACCAAATGAATGGGGTGTTTACAGTGATGGTTGGGACAAATTATTTTCTATTCAAGGTGCTACTGGTAAAATTCGTGCAAAGGGTGATATTTCAACAGGTGGTAAAATTAATGCATCTGGTATCAATACAATTCGCGACACTAGAAAAATCAACTCGTCACCTGAAGAGTATTATGTTCTTGGTCAAGGTGAATATAGAGAATTCAAAGAAGCTGATGTTTTAGATTTACCAACCAAAGGTGGATTTGCTCATTTACAAACAATTGTCAATTGGCGTGATCCAAGTGGAGGACCTATTTATCAATATGCTCATCATAATACAGCAATATATATGCGTACATCTGTTGATAGAGAGGCTCGTTGGGATAATAGAGAAGCTTGGAAAAATATTACATGGAGTCCTTGGACTAATATAGCTGGTGGAGGAGAAATTAATAAACTTTGTTTTGAAGGTCAATGTATAAATATACAAGAAATGTTAAGGAGTTATAGAGACGTTGTAGTAGAAATACCAAAATTAATGGAACTTTTTAGGGGTTTACCAAGCGAACAAACGTTCGTGCTAGCCCAACCTATTAGGAACCTTGTTCGAGTATTGGCAGAGGGTATGGATACACAGGATTATCAATTAGAATTTGCTAATGCAATTATGTCTCTTACACGAAATGTAATTAACAGTGATATAAAACATCCTCTTATTCGTAATTTGGCTGAAAGACTTAATGAATTTTATACTAATGGTCTTCAGGAATTCAATCGGACCCAAGGGGAGAGGCAAAGGGCACAAGTAGTAGATTCACGAGATAATACGCTAAATATAGTAGGTTCACGAATGAAGGAAGGTTTACGAAGAAAAATAGATGCAAATCCTGGTGAAGCCATTTCTTGTCTAAATTACAATCCAAAAGGTGAAGGTGCTATATATAGATACGAGGGTGATATGATAATGAGACATTACCCTACTGCGGAAATAGCTGGATCATGGGATCCTAATTGGGGATCTGGAGGTCAGAGAAAGATTGATTGTACAGGATTTACATTAGCTCCTGACATGCCGATGAGAGCTACACCACAACCTACCATCACAAGAACAATAAGAAATAATGCACGTCCTTGGAAAAACTGTGTTCCGTGGGGAGAAACTTCTCCAGGAAAACATAATGACTGGTGCAAGGGTGAATATGGTCCAAATGCAGAACACGTTGGTCAAGATCAAGATGGGTGTTCTCGGGGCTTTGGCAAAGGAGTGTGCAGATGGGGAGAAGAAACAGTTGTTCAGTCAGTAGGTATGCCTGCACCAGTTATGTGTACAGCAGATGGAACTTGGAGTAATAACTCACCTGTCACACTTGGTACGGTTATTACAAGAGACTGTCCAACAGGTGGTTTTCAAACAGCGACATGTAGAGCAGATGGAGGTTGGGATAGTGATGGAAGGTGCCTTCCCAGAGAAGGTGAAGCTATTTCTTGTCTAAATTACAATCCAAAAGGTGAAGGTGCTATATATAGATACGATGGTAATAGGAGGATGAGACATTACCCTACTGCGGAAATAGCTGGATCATGGGATCCTAACTGGGGATCTGGAGGTCAGAGAAAGATTGATTGTACAGGATTTACATTAGATCCTGACGTGGGGATGAGAGAACAATTATGTAAATTTGATGCTAGAAAATATGCAGAAATGTATCCAGACTTGCGTGCTGCCTTTGGTAATGACGATGCTGCATTAAAAAATCACTATATAAATCATGGTTATAATGAGGGTAGGTCACCTTGTGGTATTGCTAATTGTGGGTTTGAGTACAAGGAGTATCTAAAAAATAATCCAGATCTAAGTTATACAACAAGTGAAGAAGCGTGGGGTCATTTTAAAGATGCCGGTCTTAATGAAAATCGTCTAATTAGAAAATGCTAATCTAATAAAATTATTTATTGACATTTTACACCTTTGAAAACATACCTTATTGTTTTCATAAATTTTTTATTAAACATTTATGAAAAAGTTTTGATAATTTTATTACACTTTTTTTTACACAAAATATTATTAAAAAACGTATTATTTACTATAAATTTATTTATTTAATAAATATATAATAAATATTATGTCAAGAAGATCTGCTGCAAAACAACCAAAACAACCTGCTGTACAACCTGCAAATTATGCAACTAAAGGAGATTTAGCAGCTTATCAACCTGTTGGAGACTACGCATTAAAAGCTGATTTAAGTGGATATCAACCTAAAGGTGATTACCAACCTGTTGGAGATTACGCATTAAGGGCAGATTTAAGTGGATATCAACCTAAAGGTGATTATCCATTAAGGGCTGATTTGAGTATGTATCAACCTAAGGGTGATTATCAACCTACCGGAGATTACGCATTAAGGGCTGATTTAAGTGGGTATCAACCTAAGGGTAATTATCAACCTACCGGAGATTATGCATTAAAGGGCGATTTAAGTATGTATCAACCTAAGGGTGATTACCAACCTAAAGGTAATTATCAACCTGTTGGAGATTATGCATTAAAAGGTGATTTAAGTATGTATCAACCTAAAGGTAATTACCAACCTGTTGGAGATTATGCATTAAAAGGTGATTTAAGTATGTATCAACCTAAGGGTAATTACCAACCTACCGGAGATTATGCATTAAAAGGTGATTTAGGTGGATATCAACCCAAGGGCGATTATGTATTAATGTCAGAGACGCGTCAACTGCGTGAACAAATGGAACAAATTAATGCACAAATGGCACAAATGGCACAAATGAATGCAAAAATGGTACAAGCACAACAAGCACCACAAGCACCACAAGCACCACAACAAGTTATGTGTAAAGCAGATGGAACTTGGAGTAATAACTCGCCTGTCTCACTTGGTACGGTTATTACAAGGGAATGTCCAAAAGGTGGTTTTCAAACAGCGACATGTAGAGCAGATGGAGGTTGGGATATGAATGAAAACTGCCTTCCAAAAGAACCAGTCCAAGCTGTACAGCAATTAGCCCAACCAGCACAGAGAAAGATAGATGCAAATCCTGGTCAAGCTATTTCTTGTCTAAATTATAATCCAAAAGGTGCAGGTGCTATATATAGATACGAGGGTAATATGAGGATGAGACATTACCCTAATCCGGAAATAGCAAGTTCATGGGATCCTAACTGGCCTTCTGGAGTTAATAGAAAAATTGATTGTACAGGATTTACATTAGATCCTGATGTAATAAAAAAAATGTAATTATCTACATATTATTCAAAAAAGTTTTGATAATTTTATTACACTTTTTCTTTACACAAAATATTATTAAAAAACGTATTATTTACTATAAATTTATTTATTTAATAAATGTATAAAAACATTATGTCAAGAAGACCTACTGCAAGACCTGCAAAACAACCTGCCGTACAACCTGCAAATTATGCAACTAAAGGAGATTTAGCAGCTTATCAACCTATTGGAGATTACGCATTAAAAGCTGATTTAAGTGGATATCAACCTAAAGGTGATTATCAACCTAAAGGTAATTACCAACCTGCTGGAGATTACGCATTAAAAGCTGATTTAAGTGGATATCAACCTACCGGAGATTATGCATTAAGGGCTGATTTAAGTAAATACCAACCTACCGGAGATTATGCATTAAGGGCTGATTTAAGTGGCTATCAACCCAAGGGTAATTATCAACCTACTGGAGATTATGCATTAAAGGGTGATTTAAGTATGTATCAACCCAAGGGTAATTACCAACCTATTGGAGATTATGCATTAAAAGTTGATTTAGGTGATTATCAACCTAAAGGTGATTATCAACCTAAAGGTAATTATCAACCTCTTGGAGATTATGCATTAAAAGTTGATTTAAGTATGTATCAACCTAAGGGTAATTACCAACCTACTGGAGATTATGCATCAAAGGCTGATTTAAGTATATATCAACCCAAGGGGGATTATGCATCAAAGGCTGATTTAAGTGGATATCAACCTAAGGGAGAATACCAACCCAAGGGCGATTACCAACCTAAGGGGGAATATCAACCCAAGGGTGATTACGTATTAATGTCAGATTTTAAAACAGCAGCAATAAAGGGTACATCAAATGTTGATTTAAGTGGATATCAACCTAAAGGCGATTATGCATCAAAGGCTGATTTAAGTGGATATCAACCTAAAGGGGATTATCAACCCAAGGGTAATTATGTAATGTATAACGCAGATGGAACTGTAAACTTTGCCAATAAAATTAGTGCATCTGGTATCAATACAATTCGTGACACTAGAAAAATCAACTCATCACCTGAAGACTATTATGTTCTTGGTCAAGGTGAATACAGAGAATTCAAAGAAGCTGATGTTTTAAATTTACCAACTAAAGGTGGATTTGCTCATTTACAAACAATTGTTAATTGGAATGATCCAAGTGGAGGACCTATTTACCAATATGCTCATCATAATACAGCAATATATATGCGTACGTCTGGTGGTACAGGTGATTGGAATAGAGAAGCTTGGAAAATTGCTACGTGGAGTCCTTGGACTAATATAGCTGCTGGTGGTAGTGGTGGTGGAATAACAGAATTACGTGGACAACCAATCAAAGCAATTAAAAATGATCATAGGCACATTATTCAAAATTTAACTGAAGATGGTAAATTACGTCATGTTTTAGAAGCAGATCAAAATACAATGACAGTTGCAACATTTGACGATAATGGAAACTGGAATGGAAGACATCCTCTAAGAATTCATCGTACTGTACCTCACGTTGATAACTACAACGACAATAAGGGATCATATGCTCTTAATGCTTGGGGTGTTAAAGATGGTGGTTGGGGTGTTGTATTTAAAAATGGCCCAGACAGAAACGATGATGGTGGTAAAAAAACATTTACTGTTAGAAATGACGATGGTAACTTAAGATTAATGGCTAACGGTGGTGATATCCAAGTTCCATCTAATAAATTATGTATAGGTCCAAAATGGTGTATTATAGCAGAAGGAGATCAAGGACAATATTTAGTTTTCAGGGATATGAAAGCTGGCAAAGATGCTAGATACATGATGAGTGGTGATAAGATAGTTAATTTGTAATCTTTTACATTAATAAAATTTTTAATAATATTTTTAATAATATTTTATTAAAAATTTGTGAAAACTAAACTTCTTATTTTGCTTTAACATTCTTTTTATCGACTCGTTTACGTACTTTTTCTTCTACTTTGTCGTTATTTAAAACTAATTTGTCGATTTGTTTTGAAAGGTCTTTTTCAACTTCTTGTTCTTGTTTTTGTTCAACTTCTTTTTCAAGTTCTTGTTCTTGTTCTTGAATTGATTGATTAATAATATACTGTACACTTTCACGTTTAATAATACGCTTTATCCATCTATAAACATTAGGACGGTCTTTGTATAAACTTTTATATCCACATTTTAACAAAAGATTAGTATATGGAATATGACTAATATCAGCAATACTAAATTCATCACCTGCAATATAAGGAACTGATGATAATCTTTTTTCATATACATCCAATACACGCTCTAATTCTTCAACTGACGCCTTAACAACTTCCATATCTGCACGTTCACCACGCCACTTTTTAAAAACCTTTTCATACACAATTTTACTAGCTGGAGGATTGTAATTTTGTGATTCTGCTTCCAACCAAATATCAACATCCGTACCACCATATAAATCCTTATTTTCGATATTGTTTTTTGCAATGTATCTCAAAATACTTCTAGATTCAAATAACACACGATCATCATATTTTACTACAGGAACTTTACCAAATGGTTGCAATTCTAAAAATTCTTTTGTCTTTTGCTCACCTTTCATTAAATCAATGTGCTTAACATCGTATTTTAAATCCAACTCTTCTAATAAAACAATTACTCTTTGAGTACAAGTCGCACGCGCATCACCATAAACATCAACCTGAACCATTTTAATTTATAATTAATTATAACATATATTATCCATTAATTTTAAATAAAATTATACAATTAATAGTTATACAATTATATAATTAATAGAATATTTAATTTTTTATTTGTAACAATTTTTAAAAGGTCTACAACTTGCCCTTTGGGAAAAACCCATTTTATCACACGATGTTTTTTTACAATACGCCTTACTCCATTTTCTAGGTAATTTAGCACGTCCACCCTTTTGTTCTGTTTCTTTAGGGGTTTGGGGTGTTTCTTTAGGGGTTTGGGGTGTTAGAATTCCAGGTGTATATTTTACAGGACTATCATCTGTCAAAGAATATGGTGATAATTTTATTTTTAATTCCTTTTTTCTACGTCTTTCATTTATTAATAGATTGTATTCTTCGATAATCTTCTCTAAATTATCCAAAGACTCCTTAGCATTTGATCTTATATCTTGTTTTACTAATAATGATTCTATAAAATTATTTATACGTTCATCTATAGGATGACGATTTTCATTATACATTGAAAATATCTTTGTGTTATCATCATACATTTCATTTATCATCAACATTGCTCTTTCTATATTTTTATTTTTGAATTCGTCTTCTATTTTATAGGAAAAATAATGTCTACCATTAGCCAAACGATAAAAAATAGCACCTAAACTAAACATATCTGCACTTTTAATTGCATCTATTGCAACAAGTTTTCCTCCTGATAAAATATTTTTTATTATTTCTGGTGAATCATATTGAAGAGTACCCGTTGTCGTACATTTTAATAAAGTTTTATCATCAGATTTACAACTTGCACCAAAATCTATAATTTGAACATCGTACGTTGTTGGATTAATCAAAATATTTTCCGGTTTTAAATCACCGTGACCTATATTTATTCTATGCAAATGATATATTGCCTTTAAAATGTTATGCATAATTTTTAATAATACATTATGAGAAAGTGGAGTATATCTCGTATTTTCTTCTATTTGTAATTCTTTACGTTCTATAATAGCATTTAGTCGTTTCTTTTTACTTTCATATTCTATTATATAATTCCTATATTTCTGTTTTTTATCAGGGTCATCTTGTATTTCAACCTTGAATTCATCTAAATCTTCATCTAATTGATCAAGTTGACTCTTTAAATCTTCTATTTGATCATCTAAAATACCTGGTACATCTAAAACATTTCTGTTAATAAATTTATCTAATCCAATTCCATCAGTAAAAGCCTCTGTAACAATATTCATCAGTATATTATCTGGATTTGAACAATCAATAAAATGATCCACATAACACAACAAATCTTTCACACAACCCATTTCACTCTCTGAAATTGACCTTAACATAGCGATTTCAGAATGAATGTCTTCTAATTTAACACCATACTTACTTGATGAACTAGGATTCCTTATTGTAAGTTTTTTTAATACGTATAATTTATCATCATCTAACTTTTTTGCTAAATAAGTCATACCAAAACTACCACTACCTAAAAATTTTTCAATAATATATTCAGAAAATTTGTTTTTACTATCTTTACAATATTCTGTTTTATCATCTTCAGAAATCGTCCAAAAATTTTCTTCTATATTATTCATTATATACATAATATAGATAAATTAATTATTAATAAAAATAGTTTTTATTGTTTTATTATACCATCAAATAAGTTTCAAGACGTTGCTGTAATTCATCTCGTTTTCCAGATAGTTTTAAATCAACACGTTGTAAAAAATCCTTTAATACTTTTATAGTAAGTTTTACATTACTATCTTTTGCAGTATTATAATCTTGTAATAATTGATGTTTAATATCATCATTTTGTGGTTGTGAGACAATTTCATTTTGTGGTTGTGAGATAATTTCATTTTGTGGTTGTGAGATAATTTCATTTTGTGGTTGTGAGATAATTTCATTTTGTGGTTGTGTTGGTGGTGGTTGTGAGATAATTTCATTTTGTGGTTGTGTTGGTAGTGAAATAGGTTTGTTAAACAATAACTGATCTTTGTACATTATAATATACCAATTATTGTATTCAACGTTTTCTTCTGTTGTATCTGAAACTGTTTCTGTTCGTTTTTCAATAATGTGTTTGTGATATGTAAAATAAATTTGATTATTTGATTCTGAATATTCTGAAAAATTAAGAGGATCTTTGATGAAAACTGGTTGATATTGAATTCTTAAATTATTAAATATTGTATTTATAACAGGAATAATGTTTTCAGGAATATTATCTAATTCTACATTCTGTATATCGTTTTTATAATAACGATATTCGATACAATTAATAAGATCAACTATGTTGTACAATGATCCAATTCTTTGGACAATAATATTTTTTTGATGTAAATCAATTGTGTTAAAATCAAATCCAGTACTCATATTATCAAATACTATTTGATTTCGAATATGTACATCAATATTATTTGATTGTACCTTTTCAAAAATACAATATCTGTTTAAAAATGAAATATTGCGTTCACATTCTTGTAATTCAACTCCAGTCATTTTTGGATTATACAATTTTGAAAACAATTCTGTTTCAATACATTTATATCCTCTTGATTCCATACGTTTAGAAAAATCATCAAAGTCTATAATCCATTCCTCTGAACCTTCACCTAAAATATTATTTCCATTCAATGTTATTTTCAAACCGTTTCCAAATTTTGATTGTATTCCAAGAGATTCTCTTTCAAGAAGATATACAATTTCATTATCAATTTCATATGAAACTATCTTTTTGTCACCAAACAAATTATCCAAACATTTGTTATCCATAAATGTAACTATAAAATGTCCACCATTCTTCAATGTTTTATCCAAAACATTAATGATATTATCTAATGTCTTTTCTGATTTGAAAAAATAATGTACTCCAAATTGACAACAAATAGTATCGACAGTTGTACCGCTGATTTCGCTTGTAGACAAAGTATTGTAAATAATATCTGATGAATCATCTCGTGTCAAATCTAATTTGTAAAATTCATACTTGTAATCACTTTTGATTTTTGTTGTTTCCAAGCGTCTTTTGCATTCTTCAATATTTTTTTCAGATATATCATATCCAATAACGTTTTTAATATTGTTGTAAATCCATTTATGCATATCACCACCTCTACCTGAACATAATTCCAATAAACTTGAAGTGTCTTTACAGTATTTGTTGTATAAATATTCCTTTATCTTATTATGATAACGTCTCATTCTTTCAAAAAAAAAATCATCATTACTAGACTTGACATTTGAATAAAATTTTAACAAATATTCCTTTTCAATTGGGTTATTGATATTATTCCAAATATCACATGCAACTTTACTAAAGTTACCATGTTTTTTAGGATTTACAGTTTTATCCCATCTAGTTCTAAGAGGAACAAACGTATTCAATGAAAAATCCCATCTAAACTCAATAACCGTATTAGTCTTGTATAATTCACCAGTTGTTGGATCAACTAAATCATCTGCAAAAGTAGTTTCGTAAGTAATTACTTTTGATTGCGTATCGTTTCCACATAATGCATTTACATCAAATAAAACTGTTTGTGTTTTGTGTTTAACTTCATTTTGAATTTCTCCCTGAACATACAATTTCCACACTGAAATACCATTTGATGATTCTCCAGTTGCTTTTTTAGCATAAAAGTCAATAGTGTTTAATTCTGACGGTTTCCATTTTAATAAATTTTGCCATTTTTTTACAAGAGGATATGGTTCATTAATAGGCGTAAAAATTAATCCATCATTTTCATAGAATTTTTGATCAACTGAATCCAATATTTTCTTTGAACCACTAAATACATTTCCAAAATAATAATGTTTAACAGACACAGCATAATACTTGGAAGATGATAAAGTCTTGACAATATGTGTCAAACGATCCAAACGTTTTCTTAAATTGTATTCTTGTTTACCACGCAAATCTCGATTATTGTAAGCCAAAATATCAAATGCCATAAAGTAAATTTTGTTATCGTGTTTTATCAATTCACCATCAATAATAGTTGAGTAATATAATTTTTTAGAATTTTGATCATCACAAGACAATGAACTTAAAGTACTAGAAGCATCTTCTTCTTGACTAGATTCTTCTAATTTACAAGAAACTAGATCTGTTTTAAACACTTTGTTTAAATTGCTATCCATAAAATAAACGGCTCCATTCTTATCAATAATCATAAAAGTACGCTCACCATCTGCCTTGTCTGTTACTGAATATTCTGACTTGTATAATTTTGAAATTTTTTCCTTGTGTAAAGTTTCTGGTTGAGCACCAACAAAATAATTGTTTTGAACAATCCCTCTGTATTCTGTAACAACTCTTCGTTTTTCATTTCCTGGAATCACAAAGAAATTATCTTGACGATTTTGCAAAACAATCATCAAATATGTAATAATCATATTTTGATCCATAGATGTTATTTCCATTTCAACTTCGTATTTTGTTACATTCTTATCTTCTTTATCCTCTTGAACAACTGTTAAATCAAGACTTCCAAATGGTAAACGAAAACTGGTTCTGTCCTTTGTTCTTGTAAGAACAAGATCATTTTCATTAGGAACACTCACACCCTTACGTTCATACGATACAGACATACGCAAATCATAATCATAAACATCATATTTACGAAGACTTTGTTTCAACATAGTAGTTTCAGAATTATTATCCAAATCAACTATACGCTTAATAGATCCATTTTGACCCTTTGATTGATAAATAAATTCCTTGGTTCTTTTAACCTGTTTAGCAATGTTTTGTTTTTCAAACATACGTTTTAAATTGTAAAAACTATTTGTTTCCATATTCGAATCGAAATTCGTATGATGTTTACCATCACGAGATTTGTCTTGGTAAAATTTACCAAAACGAATCTCAAACTCATTATTCTTTGCAAGTGCATCTTGCAAAAAATTAAATAAAGTACGCATATTGTTATCACCGAAATTAAAAAAAGATGTCATTTTAATAATTCTCTATGAAATCCGATTTTAATTCAATTTTTTATTTGATATCCTCATGAATTATTTCCCATTCTAAATCACCCTGATAAAAATCATCACCTACTGTATCTTGTAAAAATAACCTACCTGTTTCGCTATATAAATCTATAACATTACTATAATCGCATTTTCCACCAATTGTATCACCTGTTACTGGATCTATAAATGATGTATCAGTAATAGAACAAGTGTCAATAATAGTTCCTGTAAAATTCCTTCCATTTACTGTTACCTTCATCGTTTTACCACACCAAGGGATCTTATTCGCTTCTACATTCGAAAAACGATTAATCCAATCATCAGTTGTAAAACCTAATAACAAAGGATTTACTGCCATCGCATTTCCAACTGGAATATTACTACCATAACATTGTGTAGTTGAATCTGTAAAATACGTCAATGTCGCCCTTTTACCACTAATTATAGGAATAAGTCCTCCACTTTTAGGTTTAATTTTTGGTACAAGTTTGTCTTTTAGTGTTGGTTTAAATTTTGGTACAAGTTTGTCTTTTAGTGTTGGTTTGTCTTTTAGTGTTTGTTTGTCTTTTAGTATTGGTTTAAATTTGTGTGTTGGTTTAAATTTGTGTTTTAGTTTAGGTACAGGTGTAATTTTTTTTACAATTGTAGTATTTTTATCATTACAAGCTAGTGATACAAAAGGTATAACAAAGTATATTAATCTCATAATTTAAAAATAGTACAGTATACTTTTAATTCATTTTTTATTAAATTTGAAAAAATTATTTGCTATATTTTCCTTGCAAATTTCATTTAATTCAAATTTTCATTAATTTGTTAACTTGTACTGCATTATCTTGTAATTTTTTAATTAACTCTTGTTTACTATTTAATTTAAATTCCAAGAGTTTTACACAATTATGTGTTTCCGGATATCGATGTTGAGAACAAAAATTTTTACTACAACTTTTACAATGTCCAATAATCTTTGAAATTTTATTTCTACAATCAGAGTATTTGCAATTAACCATCCTTATCTTAATAACAATAATAATTTTAACTTTAAATTGCCATTGGGGCCACTATTTTTCCATGTGGAAAATAACCAACAATATCAAAATCATCGACTGTAATATCACTAATTGATTTTGTACGAACTTCTGAATTTAATCGTAATTTTGGAAATGGTCTAGGTGATCTAGTTAATTGTTCTGCAACTTGTTCTAAATGATTCTTATAAATATGTACATCTCCAACACTATAAATTAAACGATCAGGTTTCATATTACAACGCATCGCCAAAATATAAGTCAAGACAGCATAACTAAAAATATTAAATGGATTTCCCAAGAATATATCATTTGATCTCATCACAAAATGACAACTTAAGTAACGTTCACCATTTCTTTCTGTTACATAAAATTGGCATGTAAAATGACACGGTAAAAGCGCAGTTTTATCAAAATCTGTTGGATTCCAATATGACATCATAATTCTTCTACTAAATGGATTTGTTCGTAATTCATTTTCAACATACATTAATTGATCAAAACCACCAATTTTACTTCTATCAATTTCTGATGTATCGGCAAATGCTTGACTATAATTTGCACCAAAAAACCTCCATTGCCACCCATACCCAGGACCCAAAATACCTGTATTATAATGATGTAAACCCCTACCATCTAAAAAGTCTCTTGATGTATTCCCATCCCAAATATGAACACCTTTACGTTGTAAAATTTTTGCATCTGTATCACCCCTCATAAACCACAACAACTCTTCAATACAACTTTTCCATGGAACTCTTTTTGTCGTAAAAAGAGGAATCGATTGAGAAATATCAAATGATAATTGATCTCCAAATATACTAATAGTTCCAACTCCTGTTCTATCCACCCTACTATTCCCACTATCTAAAATTTTTCTTAATGTATCCAAATACTTCGTTTCATCCGTTACATAATTATCATAATGTCTGTATTCTAAAAATCTAAATGTCAAATCATTTTCATAATTCTTATCCGAAATTCCAACTAATTTATAACTTTGATCTAATGGTTCCATAAACGCATCTGGTTCAAGACCTGTTTCTGGTTTATATCCTAAAATTTCAGTTAAAAATACATTGCTAGGTTTTAACGTTTTAGAATGTAAAAATGTATTGTAAATTTCACTACCACCAATCACAAAAACATTAGCACATGTTGTTTCATAAAATTCCAAAAATTGCTCATATGTAATAAAATAAACAGATCTATCAAACTTTGTTTTAGATTTGCCAATCGATGACTTTTTTGGATAAGGTGACAACTTTAACAAATCCTTATCTCTTGTCAAAACTAAATTTAATCTGTTTTTTAATGGTCTGTTTTCTCGTGGAATAGAAAACCACGTTTTTCTACCCATCAATACAACATTTTTATCCAAATGTGAATCTTTTGATAATCTATTAGATGTTATATTACGAAAATATTGCAAATCATCAGATATTTTTACTAACAAATTTCCATTTCTACCAATCGCTAAACGATTTTTATGATTAACTACACTAACAATTAAATTTATTGTCATTTATAACCTTTTATTTTCATTAAAAAAACCGAATTATTCATTTTTTTATAAGGTTGTAAAAATATGAATCAATTGTAAAAATATGAATCAATTGTAAAAATATGAATCAATTGTAAAAATATGAATCAATAAAAATATCAAATATAAATTCTTTTGCTTAATTGTGTATTATTAATCTTGTAAATAGATCCAATCGTTTTATTAATTACCTCCAGATTTTCAAAAGTTATATGTCTCTTGAGATTTTCAAATTTTAACAAATACATATTACGTTTAGATAAAATTAACAATTCAATACCCTGACATATACTATCAATATATAATCCAGTGTTTATTGTATTACCTAAACAATTTTCTACTAAATAACATATGTAATCGAACCGAGCATTTTTACAATGTTCTATTATTTGATGAGTATTTATAATAACAAAACTTTTATTAACAAATCGTTTATTATCAAACTCGTTTTCTTTTAACAACATTTTTAAATGCGTACGATCTTCTATCTCTACACATTTATTGACCAAATATTGATAATCCAAACAAGTCGATCTTGTTACATACTTTCTTTTTTTGTCTAAAAAATATTTCAATACAATTGTCCTTTTATATTTTACCAACAATGATATTATAGAATTAATATAAGGATTATCTCCTTCTAAAAAACTACTATAACAATGTTTTGTAAATAAATACTTTGTGAATTTTATTAAAATACTATTATCAACCTTAGAAATCACATTTTTCATTAAAATTTTTTGCATAACATACGATATCAACGTAACTGGTATTGTAAAAATCTCCAATATTATATCTACAAAATGTTCATTACCGTGAACCAACAAGTATTTCATATCATCAAATGATATAACTTTTGAAAATAAAATATACGTGTCACTGTAATTAATCACTCTTGTATCATTAATACGAGTCTCGTTATTTCTAAAATTACAATTTGATACAAATAAACGGAACAAACATTTATCACTAATATCATTATCTATCATATATATCAAAAAATCTACTGTACTTGTCATATCATGTCTTTTAAAATACCAGTACATCCTTAATAACGTCTGTGCCTTTTTAGTCTTATCTGTATATAATATACGCTTATCATCTGTATTTATATGAAATGACGTTAATACTTTTTGTATAAATAATGTTTCACAGTAATCTTGGTTGTTTGTATAAATTTTATAATAATCCTTGTTTGTTAATAACAATGATATTACGTCTTCTATACTCAAATATTCAGCAACACTTTCAAAAATATCATATACCATTAATGCACGTTGGGATTTATTATGTGTTTTTTTTAAACTCATCCAATCTTTTATATTAACATGTATTTTTAAATTTGTATTACTTGGTAATTAGTTTAAATCTGTTTTTTAAAAATACGTGTTAATATAATGTCTACTATTTTTGGCGTTGATTTTGGAACATCAAATAGTTGTATATCAATTATCCATAATGATAAAGATTTTAAAGTTATTCAAAATGAATATGGTAAATATACAACACCAACGTGTATATATTTTGATGCAACATCAGAAGATATAGTTTATGGTGATTTAGCCTTGCAACAATCAAATTATCGTGGAACTTTTATATCTAATATCAAACGCTTATTTGGAATCACATTCATTGAATTTTCAAATGATGAAAATTTAAAATCGTTTTTTAAAACCTTGCATATTGAAAAATGCATGGAATCAGATTATTGTTGTATTGTTTTACAACACAATAATAAGATTCATCGTTTTACACCACACAATATTGCACAAATGTATTTAAACTGGTTATTAACTACAACAAAATCAATCGTCAAAGATGCAAGCAATGACATTGTAATAACTGTTCCAGTAAAATTTACAAATAACCAACGTATACTTTTAAAACAAATCCTCCATAATATTGGTTATAATCCAATACGAATTTTAAATGAACCCACAGCAGCAACAATTGCTTATACCCTTACAGAACGCAATTGTAAGGATTTAACTGAAAAAGTATTAGTCGTAGATTGTGGTGGTGGTACAACAGATTTCACATTGTTGGAAGCAGATTATTCAAATATGTATTTTGAAGTAATAAATACTACAGGAAATCAGTTTCTTGGAGGTGAAGATATAACTGATAATTTAGCAATATATATACTATCAAAGATTAAATGTGATATAACATCAAACATTACAAAACGTGTGAAAACAGCAAGTGAAACTTGTAAACAAAATTTGACCTATAAAACGTCAGATACTATCTTCTTGGAAAATATTGGTGATCAAGATTATATTATAAATGTATCTAGAAACATTTTAGAAACAATAAATGATAATTGGTTTAACTGTTTTACGAACTTGTTACTTGAAATATCAAACAATCAAGATATTGATAAAGTTGTATTAGTTGGTGGAACAACACGTACTCCAAAAATAACACAGATTATTGATAAATATCTATCAAAAAAAATAGATACAACAGAATTGAACCCCGATTATACTGTTAGTATTGGAGCTGCTTATCAAGGATATTTATTAAATACAAACATTAATACAAACATTGATGTTACAATTGTAGATACTATATCCATGTCACTCGGAATTAAAACAGTTGGTGATATAATGACTCCTATCATATCAAAAAATACAATGATTCCGTGTAGTCACACTGAAACTTTTGTAACAACAGATTCAAAACAAACAATTGATATTGAAGTTTACCAAGGTGAACGACGTTTTGTTAAAGATAACTTAAAACTAGGAACTTTTTACATTAATAGATCAAAAATAGAAAGAGAAACTATTCAAATAACATTTGATATAACATCAGATAGTATTTTAATTGTAACTGCTAGAAACATGGATAATAATACAGAAATGTCTGTTACATTTGATAATTATTTAACTAAACTCGAATCTGTTGTTAATTTATACACTTATTCAGATGATACTGATAAAATGGATGATATGGAACTTTCTAATCTAATTTTAGCTAAAATTGAATTATCAAATACTGTAAAATCAAGAAGATCAATAACTGAAAGTCACAACGCTAATTGGAAAAGTGACGATCCAATAAAATATAATCAATACACTGATTTATTACAACGAGCAGAAGATATAATAGATACTTATAAAAATTACACAGCAGAATATCTCACAGAATACAAGGCTACATTTGAAAAAATATGGAATGAAATTAACTTTTTGTAAATTACTAAACTAAAATAATTTAGTAATTTTCTAAAAATTACACAAAAGAATACAAATCTATATTTGAAAAAAATATGGAATGAAATTAACTTTGCATTTGATCTAAACGTTGTTTTACATTCTTTAATTCTCTTGATAAATCTTTTATCGCATTGACCAAAAATGATTCCAAACTTAATCCTAATAATCCATCTTGAAAATCTTCCGTAGGGTTTGAACCTACTATTTCAGGTATCAAATCACGTACTTGAGCTATAAAATTCAATCTAAGAGATTTTTCAGAATCGATTTTTTGTACTAAATCATTCATTGTTTGTTTCGTTTTTTGAAGTTCTCTATCTACTTGTTGTAATGCCGCTAATGCTACTGTAAATATAGCATCTTTATTCAATGTATGGAAATCTTCAACTTCAAGACCATAAACAAACGTGTTTGTACCCTTCAATTCACCTTTTACTTTGAAAATATCGCCAGATACAATTTCGTGTAATTCTAGATCTGTATTCTGATCATTTTCATCGAAAAATCTTACACGTGAGTTACTATTTTCAGATGTTAAATTATGTTGTTTGTTATCAACTAAAGTAACTGTTGTTATATCATTGGCAGAATCATAACTTACAGTTGCTGGTGTCATTATACTTGGTATAACATCTTTTACCAAACCACTTGCAGATGGTAATACTTCGCGAACTTGTTGTGCAATAAACCCATACACATAATCTGTACCACGTTTGTATTCATCAATATAACGGTAACGTTTAGGTTGGAGTTGTCTTAGAATACTTAATGATTCTCCATCTTCAATATCAATAATGTCCTTTTTTATACGTTGGTCTGATACACTCACAAAACCTTGTCCTGCCATGATAAAGTTTTGACCATAAATACTAACATCATAACTAGTTGTTTGATTTTGCCAAACATAGTTTCCAGACCAACCAGCATAACCAGCAATACTACCTGAATTACTAGATCCAAAAACAGTAAGTGGGTAACTTCCATCTGCACCACCAATGGTAAGGCGGCCATTAGCTCCACCAATACTTAAACAATCAATTTCTGTAGCTGATATTTTTCTAGTAAATGTAAAATTGTGATTACTATTAGATTTCTGTCCAAATAACCATTCTGTCACACTACCATTATTATAAAGATGATATCTAGCTTCACTACCACTATTACTATCAACACTAATAACACCTGCAGATTGTAACTTATAACTTGGATTACTCACATTATTCCTACCAATACCCACATTTCCAGCTGCTGTTATCACCAACCTATCCCCAGTGTTGTTTGTTGCGAAATTTATACCTCCATTTTGTTGATTCTGAAGAAATATAGTCGTACCATCACCGTATAAGTAAGCACTTCTATTACCACCGACACCAGCCGTCCCCAAATTAATAAGAAAAGCTGTTGAACTTGAATTTGCACCAACTCGTAAAGTTCCAAATATATCAGTATTACCTGCAACATTTAGCTTTGTACTTGGACTAGCCGTGTTGATACCCACGTCTCCTGCTGCATTTATTACCATCCTATCCCAAGCGTTGTTTGTTCCGAAATTTAAACCTCCATTTTGTTGATTCGTAAGATATATAGTTGTACCATCACCGTATAAGTAACCACTTCTAAACACACCAACACCACTTGTTCCCAAATCAATATTAAAACCTGTTGAACTTGAACTCCCACCAACTCGTAAATTTCCAAACAAATCAGTACTTCCACTTACATTTAGCCTTGCAGTTGGACTAACTGTGTTGATACCTACGTTTCCTGCTGCATTTATTACAAAACGTCTAGCTCCAGCTGTACTATCGTCAATAATAAAAGCACCAGCAGGATTACTCCCATCAGCACTTGCGGTTGACTGAAGTTTGAAAGTTCTACCATTTGTTGCATTTGATTTTAATTGAAGTACACTACCATAATTTGCACTTGCTTCAACTATCATGGCATCAGAATTAGACGGTTGTAATACATGTAGCTTTGCAATTGGACTAGTCGTACTAATACCTACGTTACCACCTGGCCATTGTAAGATTAAATTTTGTGGACCAGTAGCATAGTCGTATGAAAATATATTCCCTATTGTTCCAGTATGATTAAATCCTAGTCTTTTAAATGGATCCAGAGACGCAATATGTAAACTATTACCATAGAAATCTGCTCCGGTAATTAATACTGCTCCATTTGTACCAGTACCATCACCTACAACTTGTAGCTCTGCAATTGGACTAGCCGTATTAATACCCACGTTTCCAGTTGATGTAATAATCATTCTTTGAGTTTGCGAATTTATTAAACCACCTGTCCAAAATTCAAATTGACCAAACTCTCTGAATTGCATTGTATCTGCGTTACCATTATAACCACGACGACCCCATATTGTATGATGTATATCTTGAAACACAATCACACCACCACCTACTACATTTGACATCAGCAAATTTCCATTTGTAGTGGCATTAGAATTTATATGTAACGTACAAGTTGGACTAGCCGTACCAATACCCACGTTTCCTGTACTGAAATATATATTTGACCCACTGTTTAACCATTGACTACTACCACTAAACAAAGATCCGTTTTGGTAAAGAGTACCAGTGTAATTTATATCTCCTACAACGTGAAGTTTATAACTTGGACTAGTCGTACCCACACCTACATTACCATTTGTAGCAAATGATATAATATTTGTACTATTTCTAAACAAGTTAAAATTAGAAGCACCACCACTAGCAATCCCTGTACCTAAAAGCCAATTGCCACTTGTAGCTTGTCCAGATGCTGTAAAATCATTAAGAGCAAAAAATCCTACAGCTGCTTCACCACCAGATGTAGTTGGTGCTAATCTTGTAAGACCCCAATTTGTGTTACCCTTAATATCTAATAGTGAACCAGGTGTTGTCGTGTTGATACCCACATTACCATTTGTAGTAAATATACTACCAACTGTGTTTGAATTTCCAATAGCCATTAAATTTATGGTAATTCTAGATGTAGCAGCAGTAACTGTTGTTACGTTAACATTTGTGATTTGAGCTAATGCAGTAGTAATACCAGTTGAAGCATTCAAGGTTGCAGCACTAACATTTGTTGCAACGGCATTGGTTACCGTATTACTTGTGACTACCAAGTTGGTTACTGTACTGTTTGTTGCATTAACTACACCTGAACTTATGCTTGTAGTAGCTAAGATCGTACCGCTTGTCAAACCTCCGCTCAAGTTTAATGTACCTGAACTCAAATTTGTTGCAACGGCATTTGTAATTGTACTGTTTGTTGCATTAACTACACCTGAACTTATGCTTGTAGTAGCTAAGATCGTACCGCTTGTCAAACCTCCGCTCAAGTTTAATGTACCTGAACTCAAATTTGTTGCAACGGCATTTGTAATTGTGCTGTTTGTTGCATTAACTGCACCTGAACTTATGCTTGTGGTAGCTAATATTGTACCAGTTGTTAATCCTGTGCTTAGTATAACTCCATTAATATCTAATAGTGAACCTGGTGTTGTCGTGTTGATACCTACGTTACCTGTTGATCCAACCCATATACCCATACCAGTATTACTCTGTAAACGTAAAGGACCACCATCATTACGAATTGTAACTGTATTTGCACCTCCGTCAACTGTTCTTGTTGTAGAATTTTTAAAAATGTTAAAATTACCAATTCCATCTGTTGCAAGAATTAACGAAGAATACGCACTAGAACCACTATTTGGATTGTCTATAATAATACTATTTGAACCATTTATATTACTTCGGCTTCTTATAATCCCATTAACATCCAGTGAAAAAGACGGAGTAATCGTACCTATACCCACATTGCCATTTGTAGTAAATATATTACCAACTGTGTTTGAATTTCCAATAGCCAACAAACTTGTGGTAATTCTGGAAGTACCAACAGTTTCAGTTGTTGCATTTAGATTTGTGATTTGAGCTAATGCAGTAGTAATACCAGTTGAAGCGTTCAGGGTTGCTGTGCTTACATTTGTAGAAACAGCGTTGGTATTTAACAAGGTAGCAACAGTAACTGTTGTTGCGTTAATATTTGTGATTTGAGCTAATGCAGTAGTAATACCAGTTGAAGCATTCAGGGTTGCAGTACTTACATTTGTTGCAACGGCATTGGTTACCGTATTACTTGTGACGACCAAGTTGGTTACTGTGCTGTTTGTTGCATTAACATTAGCAGCAGTAATACCAGATGAAGCATTTAGGGTTGCTGTGCTTACATTTGTAGAAACTGTATTTGTTGATGTAATATTTGTAGAATAAACTGCACCTGTGGTAATCGATGTTGTTATTCTAGCTGTACCAACAACATCTAATGTATTTGCTGGAGCACTAGTTCCGATACCAACATTACCAGCACTATTAATTCTGACACGTTCAGACCCTACAGTATAAAAGTAAAGATTACCATCAGTAGTACTTGGGTTTGCAGATGCAAGAATCTTTGTACTTTGTGCAATATCAACTACTCCACCTAATGATCCCCAAGCATTTCCAGGACCATATCCTTCAAATTGACTTGTTGTTGAATTATATCTAACGTATCCAAGATCAGCTGGAGTTGGTCTAGTACCAGTTGTACCTACTGGTATTTTCATTATAGGTCCACCTATAAATAAACTTTTTCCAATACTTGCACCACCATCTGTCAAAAAACTACCACCATTGGTAACAGATGTAGCTTCAGTAGGAGATTGAATTGTTATACCACCATATGTCAGTAGAGATCCAGTACTTAAATTTATAGCATCATCAGTTGATGTTAACGTGAGATACGCAAATGTACTTCCGGTTTCAGTTCCTCCAGATATAACTCCATCTACATATAAATTTGCATTAACATGTACATTACCATTAACATCTAAATGATACGCTGGAGTTTTTATATTAATACCCACGTTTCCACCAGTAGTAAAGATATTACCAACAGTATTAGAATTACCAATAGCTAATAAACTTGTTGTATTTAATATAGTAGCAGCAGTAATACCAGTTGAAGCATTCAGGGTTGCAGCACTAACATTTGTAGAAACAGCGTTGGTATTCAACAAGGTACCAGCAGTAACTATTGTTGCTACAAAATTAGTTACTGTACTATTTGTTGCATTAACTGCACCAGAACTTATGCTTGTAGTAGCTAAGATCGTACCAGTTGTTAATGCTGTAGTTGTTAATGGACCACAACTTACATTACCATTTTCAAAAAAATACATACCAGCCGCTGCATTAGTTGAAACACTTAGAGCAAATTCATTATTAGCATTTTGCCTACCTAACATCCAATAACTACCAGATGACTGACCTGAATGAAAACCAATAACAGCCCTGTCACCAAATGAAGACGGATATAATTTTATCATACCTGTTGAATCATATGCAGATCCTACTATGCTTAATCTAGAACCATTATCTGTAGCTGGACTTGTCGTACCAATACCTACAGATCCACCTGTAGTGAATATACTACCAATAGTGTTTGAACTTCCAATAGCCATTAAATTTATGGTAATTCTAGATGTAGCAGCAGTAACTGTTGTTGCATTAACATTGGTGATTTGAGCTAATGCAGTAGTAATACCAGTTGAAGCATTCAGGGTTGCCGTGCTTACATTTGTAGAAACAGCGTTAGTATTTAATAAGGTAGCAACTGTAACTGTTGTTGCATTAACATTAGTGATTTGAGCTAATGCAGTAGTAATACCAGTTGAAGCATTCAGGGTTGCAGTGCTTACATTTGTAGAAACAGCGTTAGTATTTAATAAGGTAGCAACTGTAACTGTTGTTGCATTAACATTAGTGATTTGGGCACTAGCAGTAGTAATACCAGTTGAAGCATTCAGGGTTGCAGTGCTTACATTTGTAGAAACTGCGTTAGTATTCAACAAGGTAGCAATTGTAGCTGCTGTTGCATTAACATTAGTGATTTGAGCTAATGCAGTAGTAATACCAGTTGAAGCGTTCAGGGTTGCTGTGCTTACATTTGTAGAAACAGCGTTAGTATTTAACAAGGTAGCAATTGTAGCTGCTGTTGCATTAAGATTAGTGATTTGAGCTAATGCAGTAGTAATACCAGTTGAAGCATTCAGGGTTGCTGTGCTTACATTTGTAGAAACAGCATTAGCGAGTGTTGCATTTATTGTATTAACATTAGTCCCTACAATACTACTAGCTGACACATTTGTTTGACTAATATTGGTAGTAGTAATATTAACAGTTGTAAGGGTACCAGATACTGATAAATTTCCACTTAATATCATTGATCCACCAGAAATATTTCCCGCGTATATATTTGAAACTGTACCAAAATTAATGTTCATATAATTACTTGATAATGTACCACCTGTTACATTCAAGTTATACAATATTCTTTTTGACATATATTTTATACTTGATAAATAAAATTTAATATTTAACATAATTAAATTTTAATTGACCTTCTTTCTATATTGTTAATTTTTCTATATTTGTTAATTTTTCTATATTTGTTAATTTTTCTATATTGTTAATTTTTCTATATTTGTTAATCTTTCATTTAATAAATCTATTATATGTGATAATCGTTGTATTTCCAAAGATTGTTTAGATCTTTCAATATCTAAATTTTGTATAGCAGCAGTTAAATATGGAATTATTCTTTCATGTTTCATTCGTTTATATGTTTCTCCAGAGTTCACTTCTAAATAATTACCAACTGCATACGGAATAGTCTCTTCAACTTCTTGAGCAATAAAACCTACATCTGATTTACATCTCATCGATTCATTAAATATATCATTACGCCAATTAAATGTAACTGGTTTTAAATCATTTACTATATTTAATGCTGAATTACCGTCTATTGAAACTACGTTTTCTTTTAATCTAGCATCTGATATACTTGTGAATGCTGCAAAATCTCCAGTTATAGTTAAACTACCAGTACTATCAATTCTGGCTTTTACGGTAGTATTAGTGTAAAAATCCATATATTGAGATGTATTGTTATATAGGATTTTACCTCTATAGTCTTCACTTGGAGCTGAAAAATCTATATATGAGCCTATTGTACTATTTAATTGAAGTTGGGAATATCCACTACCATCCGTTCCTATTGTTATACCTCCAACTGTAGCATAAGTTGCGCGTAAATCACCTGTAGTAACATTATTACTAAACATCGTTTTAGATATTGTACATCCACCCATTAAATACAAGCTTCCATTATTAATACCAGAAACAGAATCTTGAGTATTTAGTAATTGCAAAGTATTAACTACTAAAGTTGCTTGAGTTGGAGATATCCCAGGATAAGTATAAGATCCTGTTTTGTTTATTTGAGAAACTTGATATCTAAAAATACAATTCACAAATCCAGAATAATTAGGAGTGGTGTATTGTACTTGTCCAGAATTGGTGATTGAAAAGGTAATACCTGTGGAATCACCATAACTACTAATATACAAATCCCATCCTGAATTTAATTGGACACCTTCTAATACAAATGTTTCATATAAACTAGATGTTGCTGTTACATTTGCCGATAATGTTACTATAAATGATCTTATATATGTGTTATCAAAATTTAAACCAACAACGTTACTAGGAGTTATATTATTATTACTAGGTGTAAAAGATCCTGAATACATACTAGAGATACCTAAATCCAAATTTGTTGTAACTAAACTACCGATTGTCATATTATCGGTTTTCAAATTAGATGTACTTACCATATTAGTTATGATTTTTTGACCTACGTATAATGTTTTTCCAATACTTGCACCACCATCTGTCAAGAAACTACCACCATTAGAAACTGTTGTAGCATCAGCAGTTGATTGTATTGTAATACCACCAAATGTAATAAGTGATCCTGTACTTAAATTCATTGCATCATCAGTTGATGTTAATGTCAAATACGCAAATGTACTAGAACTAGCAGCAGCACTATTAATGGCACCATAAACGTACAAATCTCTATTAATATGAACATCATCACCTACATATAAAGTATTTGCAATACCAACACCACCAGAAACTTTTAATGATCCAGAATATATATCACTAGCATCTGTTGTTGTAGTTATAGAAAGTGAATTGTCATTTGCATTTACTATTACAGGCACAGAAGTTTTATTACCAGCTGCAATCTTTATAGATGTTGAACCTTCACTTAGTATATAACTTGTACCAATGAAATTTGTTATAGAACTACTTGCATTTGCAAATCCAATGTATAATTTTGAACTTCCAGATATTGATTGAAATTCAATCGATGAATTTCCATTAGCAGATTCGTTTTTTATTTCTAAAACATTACCATTTCTAGATGCTGAAACATAAGATACACTTGAACTTCCAGAAATACCTAAATTACCTGTAATATGTAAAGTATTGGTTGGTGTAGTTGTTCCAATACCAATATTTCCATCCATATAAGTAAGATTGTTACCTATTCCTGTAATCCACTGTGAACTTATATACAAGGAACCGTTTTTGTATAAATTACCAGTAAAATTAATGTTACCAGCTGTAAGTCCAGTTGCATTTAATGTACTAATAGTAACATTTGTAGATATAATGTTAACAGATCTTGTTGTACCATTAACATCTAAAGTGTAATTTGGAGCAGTTGTACCAATACCAACATTACCATTGGTATAATTAAGATTACCACCAGTACCTGTCGTCCATTGTGAACTTGTATATAATGTACTGTTTTGGTATAAATTACCAGTAAAATTAATATTACCAGCTGTTAAACCATTTACATTTAATGTAGATGAACTAATATTTGTTGCGACATATAAATTTGATCCAATATATAAATTTTTTTCTACAGAAGCACCACCAGCAATTGTAAGAGAACCACCAGATGTATAACTTGTAGAATCAGTTGTATTTGCAATACTTAATCCACCATTATACAATACAACAGTTGCAGTTGTCGAATTTATAGAAGTCGTTCCTGAATATAAATACAACTCTCCGTTGTCACTAGTACTTATTCTAGCATTATTACCAGTTATACCATTAAGGTTGTAATCCCTTACAAAATCCAAAGAATTTGCTATGTCAATAATTTTTCTTGATGACATATGTTACTACTTACTTATAATACAATATTATTTTTTTGTTGTTGAAAACACACAAAAAATAATATTGTATAAAAAATACTTTACAGACAGTAGTACCGTCAAATTTGCTTATAGTTATTTAGTAAAGGATCAAGTTTGTATAATAATAATAATTTAAACGCAACCGTTATAGATAATTGGTGATATAAATTTAATTTTGTTAGACTTTTTTATAAATTATTATATATTAAAAACTTTTTTATAAATTATTATATATACAAAAGTTTTAAATATTAGTAAATGTATTTTATTTTATATATTTCTTCATTGGATAAAATATACACTGGTTCTGAATTAAATGATATGTGTAGTATATTTAGAAAAAATAATGAAAAAAATAATATTACAGGATTTATGACCTGTAAAATCAGAGATGTCATGCAATTAATTGAAGGTGAAAGACATGATGTTATTGAATTGTATAAAAAAATATCTACCGATTCGCGACACAAAAGAATGACAAAATTATTATCTGGACATTCAGAAAAACGTTTTTTCCCAGATTGGAAAATGTCATTTCAATTTATAAATACCGAAGATGGAAAATTTGATAATACTTATTTTAGTGATTTTTTACAAATAGAAAATTACATCGATTTAAAAACAGATAGGCGTATATCACTCTTATTTAACTCTTTTAAAAATAATAAAATTATAAAATTTGATGATAATACTTAATAAGACTTACAAAATGAAATTAAGTTGTTCATTAGTTAGTATATAAATTTACAATTTTACTAGTATATTTTTAAATTCATCTACAAAACTACTAATGCTAAATCCAGACTTATCCATACTTTTCAAATATTTATGCGCCTTGCGTATTAATTTATCATCTTGCATCATTTTATTAATATCAATATTTATAGAATTGTAATCTGAACTCTGTTTAAAATACAATGGGTAATCATTACCTAATAATTCTACAACAGCTGGATGTTTGTTTACTACAATAGGAGTTGTTCTTACTATACATTCTATAATTGTATTTACAGCAGACGCATCTACTAAATTTATAAAAACAATGTTCTCAGTCATCAATTCATCATACTCATCATTATCTAAATATTCCATAAAATTTACACTAGATATTTTATTGTTCAAATCTTCGTAAAAATGTTTGCTCCAATTGTTATAAATCAAACCAGTTTCAATTGTATTTTCAATTGTATTTTCAATTGTATTTTCAATTGTATTTTCAATTGTATTTTCAATTGTATTTCGTCTTATGTGTCCTATATTTTGTCTTATATCTTGTCTTATGTTTCCTATATTTTCATTTATATTTTGTCTTATGTTTCCTATATTTTCATTTATATTTTGTCTTATATTTTCACCTATGTTTTGACTGATGTTTTGACTGATGTTTTGACTGATGTTTCCTATGTTTTGACTGATGTTTTGAGTTATATTTTCACCTATATTTTGACTGATGTTTTGAGTTATATTTTCACCTATATTTTGACTTATGTTTTGACTGATGTTATTTTGACTTATATTTTGACTTATATTTTGGCTTATATTTTGACCTATATTTTGACTTATGTTTTGATTAATGTTTTGACCTATATTTTGACTGCTGTTAACATTTCTAGCAATCATATCTGTATATTCAAGACTTGAACGAATATTATCAACTAATCCTGATAAGGGGTAATAATTGTTCATATTTTTACCACGGAGAGCATATTTTGTGATGGTATCATTTTTATGTTTGTATAAAGTAGTTGTTTTATTCCCTGCTAGTAATCCATATTTACAACACGTGTATTGAGGTAATGTTAAATTATAAAATGAATATATGTTACGTAACCACCCACCAATGTGTACCAAGCGTTTATTTTGGTTATTATAGAATTTTTTATACTCAAATTGTTTAACATTCATTTCTGTAGGATGAATAATAGAGAATATAGGTACATTAATAATACCTAAATCTCTAAATTTTTCTTCAAACTGTTTTTTAAGATATTTTGATAAAACAAATAATCCCCTACAAGTTTTCAATGATTCTATAAATGAATGTGATCTAATTAGATTGTTACAATTGTAATCACTAAATGTTGTGTCAAATGTATGATGAACAAAACCTATCCAACTTTTTTTATATGGAATTAAATTGAGTACATTATTAACATCTTTATTCCAGTGAAATGTTCTATCTACATATAGATCTAGTAAAATGTCACTTTGGCGATTATGTAAAAATTCAATATGTTCATATACATATTGCCATCCAGATCTATGAGCTCCAGAGTAATCGATTTGGTCCATATATTCCATATTAAATAACCCATTTTGATTACTAACGATATTGCGTCTATCTTTACTAATATGATCGTTTATTATCCAACGCCATTCATTCTTGTAATTATATTCCTTTGATAAATCGTACATTTTCTCACTCATTCCGTAATTGTAATCAGAATTTATTAATCCAATTAGATTATAACTAATAATACTCGTTACAATTTCACGAGTTTCAATGTCCGTTATACTTCTATAATCAGAATATCCACGTGTTTTTGCGAATTCTACAATTGTTTCATATGTACCTTCAATTAAAACGTTTACTTTTTCGTTTGTTAAACGCCCTTCTACATTTATATTTCTAGTGCTACGTCTACATAAAATGATATCTATTAATTTTTGTACATTTCTAAAGAACATTTTACCAAACAAATTTGTATTAATATGTAATAACTTGTGATAAATATTTTGTCTAAATTCATTAAAACTCTTTAATTTTAATATTTTTTCTAATAATATATTTTGATCAAAATCCGTTGGGACTAATAGATCATTTACTGGTAAACGATAACAATATGGCCATTCTATTTCTAATAGTAAATTATGGATTTTACGTGTAGTATAGACAGAAACAAAAGGAACAGAATTATAAATAGAATATAATACAGAATGAAATCGCATTGTTATACATAAATGCAACTTACTGAATATATAATTCATTTCATCGTTTGATAATTTATCCGTTATATTTAATATGTTACTCTTTACATCATTATCTAAACTTTGAATTATTTCTTTTGCAAATACAGTATCATCCTCATTAGAATTAACCGAATTTGTATTAAAAGGTATAAAAACAACATTATACCCAGAATCTTTTACACTTGTCGTTACAAATTTAACTAACCCAGCGAGTATCTTGTTGTACTCATTTGGGTAATTTTGATTATAAAAATGCCTAGATAAACATATACCTAATAATTTATTCTTTTTATCAAAACTTTTTAAAATAGTTTTAATGTACATTTCTTGATGACCGTTACGCAATTGAGATGAATTTTTAATGAACTTTGAATATTGCAAGTTTATATTACCAGTATCCTCGCATCCAGATTCTAATAAACTTTTTGTAAATGTATAATTGTTTGATAAAATATATGATACATCAGGTATATAATAAATTCTATCATCGTAGAAATATTGATTAAAAATATTTAAATCTTGAGTTGTTCTAATAAATATGTAATCAATCCTTTCGAGTAATGCTGTTTCTATAAGAATTTTAGTATATGGTAATCCAATAGATAGACCAATTATTAAATTGGGTTTACCAAGAAATTTACTGTTAATTTTGTTAAGAAAATATGGATTCAATATATCACCACCACCAATGATGATTATATCTGTATCTAAAAAAGTTTCTTTATAAATTTTATCACAATCTAAAAAATAGATTTCGTAGTCGATGCTACTTAAGTACGTATGGAACAATTTATCCATTGATAATTTATATTGATCATCTCCAAAATTATTATGTTCATAATAGCCAATTATTTTCAAAGATAAAACCATAAATAATATTAATGTTTTACTCTATGCAAATAAATAAAAAAAGTCGAAATGCACATTTTTTTATTTATAAAATTCGGTAAAAAAAAAATAAATTTAAATAGTAATACTCTTTATTTACAATGGAATCTGTTATTAAAAATCAAGGAAGTTCTCGTTATACTGTTTTTCCAATTCATTATCATAATCTATGGAAATTTTATAAACAACACTTGTCGACTTTTTGGACAGCAGAGGAAATTAAATTAACGGATGATTTAGTAGATTGGAACAATCGATTAAATGAAAATGAAAAACATTTTATTAAAAACATATTAGCATTTTTTGCAGCCAGTGATGGTATTGTAAATGAAAATTTAGTTGTCAATTTTTATAACGAAGTACAAATTCCAGAAGCACGCCAATTTTATTCTGTTCAAATGATGATAGAAGCTATTCATGGAGAAACATATTCATTATTAATAGACACATATGTTCTTAATACAGATGAAAAATCAAGATTATTTAACGCAGTAGAAACTATTCCAGCTGTTAAAAGAAAATCAGACTGGGCTATTAAATGGATTGAAGAAGGCACTACATTACAACAAGCAATACCTGAAAAGTATATGAAAAGTTATAAATTTTTAGTTGAAGGAAATGATTGTGCTGATAGACCATTACGCCATGATCATATAGAAGCACTCGGCTATTTAACACGAGAAAGACCTAGTTTTGCACAACGTTTACTTGCATTCATATGTGTCGAGGGGATTTTCTTTTCAGGAAGTTTTTGTGCTATTTATTGGTTAAAAAGTAGAGGTCTTATGCCTGGACTAAGTACTGCCAATTCTTTTATTTCGCGCGATGAGAATCTCCACGCAGAGTTTGCTATATCTTTGTATAAAATGTTAGAAAATCGTTTGGACGAAGATGTAGTTCACAGTATTTTTAAAGAAGCTGTTGAAATTGAAAAAGAATTTATTACAGAAAGTTTACCTGTATCACTTATTGGTATGAATTGTAATTTAATGAGTCAATATATCGAAATGGTAGCAGATCGTTGGCTCATTTTACTTGGATATAACAAAATTTACAATACACAAAATCCATTCCCTTTTATGGAGATGATCAGTTTAAATGAAAAAGTCAACTTTTTTGAAAATACAGTTACAAGTTATCAAAGATCAAATGTAGGAACAACAGAAGAAGAACGAAAAATTACCTTTGATTCTGACGATTTTTAGTTAAAATTTTATTTAATAACGACTTTCGTTCAAAATTTAGGTTTTGCGAATAAAGGTAATGCGATGAAAACAATCAAGAGTAATTTTACATTAGATGAAGACTATAAGTTGTTAATTATCCCTAGGGAAAAAAAACAAAATGCAGGTAGAAGCGAACATGAAATTATGTTAAATGTCGTAACATTATATATATTTGCCAGTTTATTTTTAAAATAATGCGTTTTTAATTTAAAAATATAAAATTATAATAGGATATAACACTTTCTCCCTATGGAATCAGAAATAACAGATCCAAATTGTATTGTTAAAGCATTTCAAAATAATAATATTAGTATCATAAAAGACGAAGATAATAAATATTATTTTAGAGGAAGTGATGTAGCAAAAGCATTGGAAATTACGAATATTAGATCATCTATACAAAATTTTAGAAGTAAAGAAAAGGGTGTACGTAAATGCGACACCCTTGGAGGTCCACAAGATATTATATTTTTAAGTTCACATGGAGTATATAGGTTGCTTTACAGTAGTAAAAAGAAAATAGCAGAAAATTTTAGAGAGTGGGTAGGAGATATATTAGATGATATAATTTTTAATCAATCAAAAGAATTACAAAAACAATTAGAAAATCAAAAATTACTCTTAGAAGAGCAAAAACATTTAACAAAACGTGAAGTTGAAATGACATTAAAAAATAGTTTCAATAAAAGATGTTTGGTATATTTAATAAAAATAATATTAAACGATGAAATTATATATAAATTTGGTTATACAGATGATATAGTAACAAGATTAAGAGCTCATAAAAATCAAATTAGTGAAGATATAGAACTGGTATATTGTATTGAAAGTAAAGATAATAAAATGTTGGAACGATTATTAATAGATTATTTAGAACAATATAAATTTAGAATAAAAAGAACAATTAATGACAAACAACAAACAGAATTATTAAAAGTGAATGATATACAGATGATTAAAAATAAATTAATAGAATTAAATAAAGATCTCGAAAATGAAAAACTTTTAATTATAAAATTAAAAAATAAAATTATAGATTTAGAAAATGAAAATGTACAATTAAAACAACAACTATTAGAAGACGAGTCTCAAAAGATAAATGAACTAAAAAATAAAATAGAAAATTTAGAAAAAACAATATTCGATTATAAATTAGGTGACGGTGACAACAAAATCAAACCATTTATTGAAAATGAAGATACAGTTGAAGATAGAATATATAAAAAACGTCAAGTTGATAAAATAGATCCTACAACATTACAAATAATAGAAACTTATGAATGTATTAATTCCATCATAATAAAAAATCCTGAGCTTAGTTACAATGGAATATATAGAAGTATAAAAAAAAACAATGTATATAAAGATTTTAGATGGAATTATAATGGTGAAAAAATAAATCCAACAAACAAAATAGTTATAGATGGTAATAAAATAGAAAAGGTGATTCAATTAGATAAAAATAAAAAATTTATAAAAATATATCCAACAAAATCTGAATTATGTAAACTTTTACATATAGGACTTGTCAAATTAAATCGATATATTGAAGAAGAAAAGATATTAAACGAGTTTTATTATGTAAATGAATCATCTTATAGTATACTTAGCGACATACCAGATGAATTTGTTAATTACGAAATTCATAATAGTAAACAGATAAGAGAAACAAATACTGAAACAAATGAAATTACAATTTATCAAACTATGAAAGAATTATATGAAAAACGTGGTATATCTCGTTGTACACTAAGAAATTGTATAAAAAATAATAGAGTATGTGATAAATATAAATGGGAATATGTAAATGATACTCAAAATAAAAATAATAGTAAACGAGTAAAAGAAACAAATACTGAAACAAATGAAATTATAATTTACAAATCTATGAAAGAATTGTATACAAAATTAAATGTCACTCTTGAAAAATTAAGATATGTTATTAAAAATCAAGAAATAATAAATAATTGTAAATATGAATTTTTTTAACATATATCCATCCTGTATACATTAATAAAATATATACAACATAAGAAATAAATTCAGTTTCTATTTCCCACCTCGTAATCGTAAAACCTCACTACCACTAAGTTTCCCTAATGGGATGGACTGTATCTTAAGCTAATTCAAGTTGTTTACACTATCATTATTAACCCACATCCGTTCAGTCTCTGACACCCTATCATAAGCTAACATAACGCTCTTAGATAGTAAGTATGCTGATTGTCCAATCCCTAAAATTATTACCTTTGGGTACGGTCATTAACCGTGTTCCTTTTAAAAGTTTCCAATTAAAAGTGGTATTTAGGGCTCTAAGGAGTTTCCAGAACAACAAGATGTGTCGCAAATTAACATATTAGATATTAATTCACTAGCATTAACTTTTAATTAAATACTATTCACCTCAAATCCTTAAAGGTGCAAAGTTGACTCTTTTTGGATATTATAATCTGCCAATGTACGACCATCTTCTAATTGTTTTCCTGCAAAAATAAGACGTTGTTGGTCCGGAGGACACCAATACCTTATAGTTTCCTATAAGGAGTAGACTATATCTTAAGCAAATCTATAATAGATTTACCGACTTCCGTTTAGTCGTTGAACCTTCTTCCATCATAATTGATTAGGAAGCTTGGCTGCGGATTGTCCAATTCTTAACATTTTTACCGGGTACGGGTATTATCCGTGGTCTTTTTATATATTACTATATAAAAATGGTAGTTAAGACTCTAAGGAGGTTCCCGCAATTTGAAAGTCTCGCAAAGAAGCGTAAGTTTCGCTTGCTTTACTAACAGCTGAGTTTATTAAAAATAGGACTACAAGTGTTTTCCTATAAACAGAGCCTAAATGTTTATAGCACGCTGTTTTTCGGGACCCCTCCATTATTTGTTAATCCCTTCTTTGTCTTGAATTTTAGCTTTAACATTTTCAATAGTATCAGAAGATTCTGCTTCCAATGTAATGGTCTTCCCTGTCAAGGTTTTTATAAAAATTTGCATGTACAATTGTTATAGACTATAATAAACTATATTTTTAAATCATTTTTTTATGTAAATAAATATTTGTAAAAATATTTGTAAAAATATTTATAAAATCTTGTATGCGTATTAATAAATAGTTATTTTATTTAGTTATATTATATTATATTATAAATGAATTTAGATAGAGACACTATAATTTTAATTTTGGTAGTTTTATTTGCAGTATGGGTTTTTTATTACCAATCTAAGGAATCTTATAGAGGCGATGATCGTGTAAAAATTGGTAAACGTAGTGGTATGAACTTAGGTCGTAGAACATCTAAGAAAAAAACTCCATCCGAAGCTCCAGCCGAAGCTCCAGCCGAAGCTCCAAAAAAACCATAAAGAATGAATTAGATTTATATAAAAAATGAATAATAATAATAATAATAAGCTTATATATGTCTAACGTTTATTATTATGCAATAATGATCAATTACTTTTCAAAGTTTGTTTTAGCACAGACGCAATGTACACCATTTGTATATGATAAAACAAAACCATATACATCTCAAGGTTTATTGGTAGACTACAACTCTGATAATATTCGTCAACAAAGTGGTTTCCTTAACTTGTTATTAACAAAATCTAATGAAAATAAAAGCCAAGGAACAAGATTAACTATTGGCAACTTTTTACATTATGGAACAGTAGATGTTAAAATGCGAGTATCGAATGGAAAAAATGTAGTTTCATCATTTATATTAATGGGTGAAAACAAAGATGAAATTGATTTTGAATTTGTACAAAATTCTAATAACAAAACAAACATTATTCAAACAAATTACTTTTACAAAGGAAATCCCGTTTTTGACAAGAATGCTAAAATGTATAGGAATTTCAAACCTTTGACTGATTTTTATAATACATATACAATCCATTGGACACCAGATCATTACGAATGGAGATTTAATAATAATATTTTGAGAAAGTTGTATAAAAATCAAACAGAAAAGTATCCAGATGACACTAGTAAAATACAATTTGGTATTTGGGAAGCACAACCATCATCTTGGGCTGGACCAGGTATTGATTGGAAAGAACAACCATTCGTATTATCAATTGAATCAATTCGAGTTAGTTGTTTTAATACCACATCACTTATACCTAATACAATTACTTCTACACCTACATCACTTACACCTACATCACTTACACCTACATCACTTACACCTACATCACTTACACCTACATCACTTACACCTGTTACTTCTAATAATGCTAATAATAATTACATATTGTATAGTGTGTTATTATGTTTGCAACTTTTTTTGTAAATTAATCAATACATATATTTCTAAATTAATCAACACATATATATTCCAAATTACTCGATTTTTTTTTTATAATATATTATATATATAATGTCTTTATCTTCTGCAACTGACACTATTGGTACTCAATTAACAGAAAGCACTGCTAGTTCTTTTTTTACAACTAATTCAAAGGAAGTTTTACAATGTATGTCTTTTAATATAAGAATGACTTTAGCATTCTCCTTGATAATTTTATTCTTATGTCTTTTAATATCGTGTTTAAACGCAATTTTACCACCATATGATGATTCTGATCAAATTATGTATGCTCCAGTGACATTAAGAGGTAGAGGTAGAGGTAATATTAATTATATGATGTGTAAATGTTTAGATGGAAAATGCAAATGTAAAAGTAATATGAATAATATAGAAAATTTCAGCAATGATGAAATGTATTCTTTTAAAACCGCACAAGAATCAAGTTATCAAAGTATTCCACTTTTAGCACCAGAAGATGACAATCTGATGTTTGGTCAAGCTAAACGTTTTGTATCTGCAATAGATGGTACATTTGTTTACCGTCTAGAAATTTATTGTAATTTGCTTGTTTTAGATGGAAATATTTATGATAAAGCTCCAAGAAATTCAGTTAAACAAAAATACTCTGTATTTTTACAAAACACAAAACGAAAAGGTAAAATGCATGTAGGTGATTTAGTAAAAGATGGAGATGGTATTTATAAACTTAAATTTATTTCAAAAGAAGGAGTAGAAGAATTAGCAGCATATGATAAAGTAAACATTGTTTATGTTCTTAACGATAATGAACAAAATATCTTATCTGGTACATTTCATTAAAAATTTAACTTATTATATATTAATTTAAATTTTAAAATTTACAAAACATCTGGATTATATCTAAATTGATCGTATTCGTATATTTTTACAGTGTAATCATTGTTTAATATATCAACGCGAATTGTATCACCATCATATAATTCATTGTCATTTTTTGATTTAAAAGGTATTTTTAATCTATTTCTGGTCTCGTCAATTATATAATATTCATACTTTTCAGTTCTACCTGGATATTTTGGTCTACCAAATAATGGTAAACGTTCAGTATTGTTATATACAATACCAATTTGTTGAAAGTCAGATGTACCTGGAGTATTCAATCTACCAGATGGATAGCTTCTTTCTGGTGGAGAAAGTGGATTATATAATCTATTTAATGCAATATTTGCATTTGCTTTATTATTGACAGGTACATTTTGCGATTGTTGTAGATATTGACGTGTCTGTTGTAAATCTCCTAGGCATTGTTGTTGAGAAGTTTGACAAGAGAACAGTTTGTCTTGTAATAATTCAACTCGTTCTAATAATTGTTCTCTTTTTAATCCAGCATTAGCATTGTTTGATGTAGTTTCTATAAATGTTTCTTTATATTTTTTAAGAATAAAACACAAATACATTATTATACAAAACAATATAAATGCATATAGATTAAAATCATTTCTTCTAAAGCAAATACTGTCGACTGTACTGGTATCACTCATTACTTTATATATATTATATATAAATATATAAATTTTCTTTTTATTATGTAATTAATTTTGATTTTTATCCAACAGTCGTTAGATCCATATCTCGTTTCATTAACTTTACGTTTTATTTTAGTTAATTTTATATAACATATAGTTAATAATGAACTCTAATTATTTACTAATATCTCGAGAAAAATCTGATAATTCAAAACGTTTACAAAAACGTTTTCGTAAAAATAACATTCGTAAACTTTTTGAATACAATTATTACAAATCAGATTTTGCAATAGAATCATTACATTTGATATCAAAATTTTTGTCTGATATAAAAATAAAACAAAGATCTTTTAACTATAAAAATCCTAATTATCTTGGAGTATTGACTGATGATAATGTTATATTAATTCGAGATTTTTTGTCAATTCCAGAATTTCCAGATAAATGGGACATTGTATTTTTAGAATATACATTAGATAAAATTAATTACAATAGTGGTAATCTTGCATGGAAACGCGTAGAAGTACTTGATAGTAGACATTTTTTAATTAATCCATATTCTTTAGATACGATCCAAAATATTATTAAATCAAGTAAAAATTGGAATGATTTTATAAAGGGTATTAACAAATTAAATGTCTATGGTATTCAAAATATGTTTTTTTCAGAACCATTGTCACGTAATATAAAAATTACAGATAAAACACAAACTGTTAAATTAATACAAAACGATTCTACAAATTGTGAAATGCTGAATTATAAAGAATTAATTAGTAAATTTGATATTATAAAACAACGATATACCCCAGATAAATTATATAATATGTACCCTTCTATTAGTTTTATTTGTTGTATTACTGATACTAAACTTTTTTTACATACATTATATACATTTTTATCACTTGATTATCCTACAGATAAAATAGAATTAGTTATAGTAGATGATACAGATGCAGAAAAAAGATTGAAAAAACATTTACCAAACGATGCCCGTTTACGTTTTGTCAATATTAAACCTAAAACACCTGATGTACCACAAAAATCGAAGATGAAGGATAATAATTCAGATCAATACACATTTTCTCTTGGATATAAATTAAATCTTGCTATAAAATATTGTAAATATGATTTATTGTGCCATTTATTTGATACAAATGTTTATTTTAAAAACAATTTTAAAAATATAGTTGAATGCTATATTTTATCTAATAAAAGTGTATTAGCATCAATTGACTCACATTCTTATAATCCAAATAGCAAAAATGATTTTGTTAAACGAATCCCAGATCTTGGTAATATGATTTATACAAAATCTTTTTGGTCAAGTTTTAATTTTAAAGATAAAATTATAAATAATAATAATTTATTAGCTTACCAATTTACTAAATTTAGGAAACAATTAATTGGTTATATTCCAGGAATTGAATGGTCATTTAACATAATTAAAGATGATAATATTAATCTTCATAAATTGCCATTTAATTTAATTGATTTGTTAGATGAAAAGGATAAATCTTCATTTGAAATGTCATTTGATTAATAAATGTCTAAATGTAAGAAGCCTTTTTATTTTTTAATGTACTTTCTGTAATAAAATAAGATATAGGCATCTTTTGACAAAAGATTAGTATTTTGTAATTTACTAACATCGCTATCATTATATGAATACCAATTTTTATCTAAATTTTTACAAGCAGACCAATAATGTCCTCCTCCAGTAGTTCCAGAATGATAATTAACAGCATACAAAGAATATATATAATTATTTGGATCATTTTTATCACTAGAAATGTACTCTGTTAAATTCAAATCGTCAATAGGGAAATCTATATTAGTATGAATTTTCTCTCCATTATTTGTAAAACGTTTTAAGTGGATTATTAAATAATTAGGTAAGGACCATGATTTAATTGATTTAACACAACCTTGACCACTACATTTTTCACATTTCCAACTATTAATTTGTTCATCTTCATTAAAATATGTATCTAGGCAATTTTTTAAATTTGTAGTTCCAACAATAGGTATGTTCAAACTAAATGAATTAAATGGTTCGAAAATATTTTCTTTCAATTCACAATTCTGGCAACTTACTTTGTTATAAAACATTCCATTAAACGTTTCGATAATATTAGAATAACCATTTTTATAAAAATTACTCCATTGTTCGAGTGATTGTTTCATAAGCACATCAGTATCATTTTTAACTGTACCCGTAATATCAACTTCTATTTCATAACTTAATGCTTTATGCAAATAATCCAATACATACACTAAACATTCGTGTGAATCTTGTTGATCCAATCTAAAATATTTTGGTACAAATTTACTTATATTTTCAACAAATGATTTAGGTTTTAAAACTTGATTGGTTTCCCATGCATTTATAATTAAATTAAGATAACTTAATACAAGGTAATATTCACTTTTTCGTTTATTTTTTTGATCAGAATCATCCTCCTTATATTTAGCAGATAAGAAGTAATCAGTTAATTTTAAAGTATTACTTAAACATTGCAAAATAGAATTCATAAAACATTTGTTTCCTAAATTTATCAAACCAGTAAGACCCTTTGATTTGTATTTTGATTTATCTAAAATTAATTCGTGGTGGTAATGTAAATCATAATCGTAACTCATCTTAATAATATTATGCTTACAATAACTATTCAATTATTTTTTAAACAAAATTAAATTAATTTTTTATTTTTTCACATAAATTTAATTTCCAGGGATATAATATACACTAAAATGTTAGATAAAGGTAATATTGATATATTGTACATTTTACTAGCCCTATTTATTGTTTATATTTTTTTTATTAAAGCAAAAGAAACACTTGAAAATATAGATTTTCCTAGCAAAACAGAAGAAGAATTACGTTTGTTAATTAACAAAGGGATACGATCAGCTGAAAAGTTAGTCTTTTTGGAGGAAATTCGAGATAAAACAGATTATATCAAAAAACGAATAGAAGAATTAAATCAAGATCTTGAAAATGCCAAAATAGCTAGAGAACATTTAGCACAACGTGGTCTCGTTATTTAAGTTTATGTAGTTTAAAAATTATATATATAATTGTAGTTTAATTATATAATTATATATACGATTCATTTTACGATCTATTTTGCGGTCAAGTTGCACTGCGTTTTGGTTTTCAGTTTGTATTTTACATTAAGTTATTGTTCTCTTTTTGTATTAACTGGATTTTGCGTTGGATCAACAAAAACTGGTCTTTTAGCACGTACATCTTCATATCGTAGACAGAATTCTTGATCTTCCTTGCAAGTCTTTGGATTTGCATATAACCATTTTGCAAAATCATCTTGTGCATTTGGTATAGTTGTATTAGGCATTGTGTAAAATTGTCTTTGCGAATTCATTTTACCAAATACATCATTTACATCTTTGAATAAATTATGATTAAACATTTCGTCCATTGAGAGTTTTACACTTTCATCAGTTGTATCACATGCCTTTGGTCTATCTACTATTTGTTGTGTTTTTTCATCAACATTAAGATAATCTTTCATAGTTACATTCATAAAAGGATTATCCAATGTTGGTTTAGTACAAATTGGTTTTTCTATATTTTCTAAACTTTCTAATCGATCGTCTTGAACTTTTGGTTTTTGAGTTTGTTGTTCTTTAGATTTATATATTATGTCAACATCATCTTTTAAGCTCTTTTCTGGATTATTTGTATATACATAATAAGTTAATAACAAAGTACCAATAAAAATACTAAAATACCTGTAATTTCGATGATAATAATATAAAATTAATGAAGAATACAACGATAATCTAACAAGAGCATTAAAACGTTCTTCTAAAGTTTGATCATTTGTTGGAAAAAATTCTGTTAATCTATTACTTTGAATAATAATAGACATATCATGATACCAAAATTTATCAGATTTCGTAGCCTGAACTTTACTAATCTTATTACTCATATTACAATTATCCGTTAAAAAAATTTTTATGAAATTATATATAAAATAATATATATAAAATAAATGATTTTAAGATCAACAACTAAATTAATCTAAACCGCCAAACATTTTTTGTATGTCACCATTAGAATTCTGTACAGTATTCATTATACTTTGAGCTTGTTCTTCTAACATAGTTTTATCAATCTCACCATTGTTAATTTTTGATTCTATTTTATTTGTTATATTTGAAACCAAATTCTGAATAGTTTCATTAGGTTTACCAGACATTATGGAACTTAACAACATCATCGGATCTAAATTTTGAGTTTGAATGTCTCTACTTAAATCTGTAGCCAAATTCATAATATCATTATTTTGCATTAATGACTCCATCAAATTTCCAAAATTTGGCCCAGAAGATGTCGGTAATGGTAAATCATTTGACAATTCACGTATTCTTTTGTCTTTTTTAGATAATTTTTTAGATAATTGTTGAGATAATTTTTCATCTGATATTCTGTCTTGAATACCCTTTACAAACCCTGATAAATGATGTGTCAACGAATCAACATCACCACTTACCATACCAAAATGTAAAACAAATACTGACATATAAATTGTATGCAAATATTTCACTAAACTTAATTTTGTATTCTTATTTTCATCCTTAAAAACATCAAATTTTAACAACCCCTTGAATAATACAATATCATTTAAAAAATCATATTCAGCTGTTCTCACTCTTCTTTTAGCTATTACTTTTGAAATATTTTCCTCGTATTTTTTCAAGATTGGAACTGTTTCTTCAACAAATACTTTCATATTATTTGGATTACTAACATGCTTTAAAAATTTTTCTAATTTCCCCACAATACCCTTATCAACATAATCAAATACCAAATCTATTTCATTAAAAAATTTAGTTAATGTTTTTATTAATTCACCTTCAATCATCGGATTTATATGATTGTCATTTGTCTCGTCAAGTGTCTCTTTTTCATCTGATTGTTCAACGGATTGTTCAACGGATTGTTCAACGGATTGTTCAACGGATTGTTCAACGGATTGTTCAACGGATTGTTCAACGGGTTGTTGTTCAATTGTAGGTTGTTCTTCAATTGTAGGTTGTTGTTCAATTGTAGGTTGTTGTTCAATTGTAGGTTGTTGTTCAATTGTAGGTTGTTGTTCAATTGTAGGTTGTTGTTCAATTGTAGGTTGTTGTTCAACCAATGTTACATTAGCAATTTGATTTTCTACTTCGTTTAGTTGTTTATTATTTGCCATTATTAACAAGACTTGGTAAAATAGATTAATACGATTACCGCACTGTAACTATTAAAAAATGAAATAATCATTCATTTGATCATTTGATATATTATATGAATAGAACATTTTGTTATTTTTGCTTTATCGATGAAATAGGATTATGCGATATATGTTTAACTAATATAAATACATGCTTACATTGTCTAATATATGGGAATGGTGGATTATGTTTAAATTGTCAAGAATATGGTGATGAAGGAGTTGATTTAAATAATGATTTATTAGAAGTTTCGAATTGGATACAACAAAATGACTCTTATTTTTTATCAATTCAACTAAAATAATATAATATATACTTAAGTTATTTTAGATTAACATTTACATTTACATTTACATTACTCGTTTACCAGCACGTAATAACTTTTGAAAATACAACCATATATAAGCCTTTTGTTTATCATTTGTACCACTGGATAACCAAATGTTTCTAATTTTATTTCCAAATAAAATATCATCAGACGTAAGACCAATTTTTTGTAAATTAACATCGAAATTCAAAAAAAACTGTTCATCACATTCAAATATATATTTTTCATATGGACTAATATAACTCATATATCCTTCGACTACTACTCTAGGATTGCTACGTCTTATAAAATCAACCGTACTTCGTGTTAAAATAATGTCTGATTTGAAAATAAGAAAATTTGTTTCTAAATAATCAAAAAATTGGTCTAATATATCATTGAAGATCTTTATTTGTACGATTTTACTCATTAATACAATTTATATAATATTATAAATAAAACTTTAAATTAAACCGATAGTATTATATTTATTTTTTGCGTTAGATGATTAAAACTAAAATAAAAAAATACATTAAAACTGATGTCTAACAAGGACAAAAAAGTAGAATCAAGTGATATTAGATCTAATTCGCCAAAAATTTTGCATGAACTAGGTAAAAAAATAAAACACTTGCAGCATATTCGCCACGAAATCAAAAAAAAACGTATATTTTTTGATGAAAATAAAGAACGTTTTGGCCTAGATAACATATCACAACTTGTAAAAGTTAAAAATACATCAGAAGTTAAAGGATATCCCTTTAAAGCGAGTAAAAGTACATATAACAAAATAACAGCTGGAATTCGATTTGGTTTAAAAGTGGTACCTATAGAAACAAAATATGATAAATCCGAACATCCTTGCAATTTAGAAAATTTAGTATTAAAGGAATTAACAGAAAATATAGTTAACAAGAACATTTCTCCTCATATTGCGTATTATTTAGGTACGCAGAAAATAACAAACAAAAGTAAAGCATTAAAAATGTTAAATTTAAAACGTTTAGAGGTTGAGGAAAAAATAAGAACACATTCGAATATGTTAATATCTGAATTTGTGGAAGGTGGAAGTTTGGATAATTGGGTTTACAATACATATGAAGATGATAATGAAATTACAGATGAACAGTGGAAAAATATTGTATTTCAATTAGTCTATACAATTTCAATTATACAACATTATTATCGTATGATGCACAATGATTTTCATTATGGAAATATTTTAATAGATGATTCTATTACACCAGGTGGTTATTTTGTGTATACTATAGCAAATAAAACGTATTATATAAAAAATACTGGTGTAATTCCTAAATTATGGGATTTTGAATTTTCAATGGTCTATTCTGATAAAATTTCAGAATGTTATCCTAATAAATTTATAATAGGACCATATGATTATGATAAAAAAAATCACAAGACATTAATTGATCCAAGTCGTGTTGAAGAAACTGAAGATCCTGAAGATTTAAATGTACCATATAATTACAATGAAGTATACGATGTACATTATTTCCTGGCTTCTTTACTAGATTTATATATTTCTCAAGAATTATTCGATTGGATTATTCAATTATATCCAAGAGAAGTCATTCCTGAAGACGATGACTCAACATCATCGGACAGTACTGATAGTAGTAGCAGTAGTAGCAGTAGCAGTAGCAGTAGTAGTAGTAGCAGTAGTAGTAGTAATAAAAAAAGTGAAAGAAAGAGTGAAAATGATAAAAAAGAAAAAGTAGAAACAAATAAAGGTGAAGATGATAGTGATAATTTGGATGAATTAGCAAGGGATTTAACTTTAAGTTCATCAGATACAGATACAGAATCAGATTCTTATACAGAATCAGAGTCAGATTCTTATACGGATACAAATTCTACAAAGAGTACAATGGAACCATTATATATAAGTGAGGGTAGATTAATTAATGGTACAGAGGACTTGTTCAAGTTACCTACACCTTTGGAATTATTGGGTGACAAATTCTTCGAGTCATTTACTGTTAAACCAAGTGATTTTGATGAAACGACTGCGATGTATTTTAATGCTGGGTTTTAGATAAAATAAGATTGTATTATTTGTTTGGTTTCATTATTTTTTTTCATTAATTTATTATATAATCCTCGCTTATGTCAATGTCTACAAAAATAGAAGACTTACCAGGTCCTATACCTGAAGAAGTCCGTAATGATTTAAACAATATCCAAAATAATTTTCGCCATCAAAATAAAGACCAATATGAAGATGATATTGTAAGACAAAATACATTACAAAATAGCCAACCAATCGAACCACGTGTAAATCCAGAGATATACAGACAATCACCTCAGGAATCAAATATTCAGTTGAATATTAAAAAACGTGTGAAATTTGAAGATGATAGTAAGGAAAAAGCTACTGAAAAAGAAAACGAGAGTTTTCTAACATTTATTCAAAATCAAGTTAATGAAGATAACTTGTTATTATTACTAGTTTTAATCGTATCATCTAGGACAGATTTTGATCCATATATCAAAAATTTACCTGGGATAGGTGGTCAATTAACTGATTCGTTAATTTTAGTAACGGTAGTTAGATGTTTTTTGTTATTGGTAATTTATATATTATTTCGCCAATACATTTTACCTAAAATCAAAGTTTAATTGCTATTTAAATTAAGTTGTTTAATGTTAATTTAAAAATTGTTATACTAAATGTATATATAGATATGGATTTATGTTATTTAAATGGATCATTTACTAAAATTTTTAGTAAAGAAATAATTTTAAATAAACCTATTGAGGATGCGAATTTTAGATTAATATACGGTGAATTCAAGAAATTGTATATTATAGATGCGAATGATATACCAGAGGCTTATAGAAATAGTAACTATATTAATATGCACAATATAACAAAAACAGAATATTTTGATAATTATGTAAGATTTTATTATTATTATCAAGAATACTCAATTTATCCATATTTGGATTACAGAACCATTGATGAAATGAAAGCTGAACCTATAGGAGTTGTTTCTAGGCATAATTCTTTTATAAAACCAGCACCAAATAATCACACAAAGGCTGTATTAGTTGCAAGGGTGGAAAAGACAATGGAAGGTGATAATCCCAAATATTTTATGAAGTATTATGTAAATAATAAAATAATAGAAAATATAAAATTGTGTAAAAGAGAATGTAGAACTAATATTATAACACAAGTTTTGGTTCAACAAAAATTAAATGAATTGTTGAATAAGAATAATAATTCATTATCAAGTATTATAAACACTGTACCGACTGTTCTGGATTCTTTAAAAAATGTAGATGCAGGATTATTATTAGATACTATTTCATTATACAATTATCAGTTAGCAGATATTGAATGGATGAACAAGATTGAAGAAGATATTTTAAATGATAATAATATTATTAAATATCAATATACACCTGCATATGGTGTATTAAATAATCAATTCTTATTACACAATAATAATTTATTTCCAAATTATTTTGATATAACTACCTACAGTACATCAGTAGAATTTAAATATTATGGTGGTAATATTATTTCAGAAGTTGGATTAGGAAAAACGTTAGTAATGCTATATCATATTTTAAAGGACAATTTAAAAACAGATGATTTTTATTCTAGACACGTAGAATTTACTGATACGTGTAATTATTTTTACAAACGTGGAAAATCAAAAGGGCAAAATTGTATTAAAACTAAATTTAATGAAATTCATTGTAAGGAGCATAGAAGTACACCTTTTGTGGATAAACGTTGTATTAATTTTAAGAATCTTGAAGATTTTGATATAACAAATTATATTTGTAATAAAGATTCAAAGGAATATATTAAAACAAATGCGTCTATAATTATTTGTCCAAATCATTTATGTGATCAATGGATACAAGAATATTATTCTAAATTCAAAAACAAACACAGAATGGTTTTAATTGTAACAAGTGATCAATTTGACAATCTAACATTTGGCGACCTTTTGTTTGCAGATATTGTTGTTATATCATACAACTTTTTATTAAACAAAAAGTATAAACCATTACCATATTGTAATTTGGCAAGTTTTATTGGTGAAAAAATATCTGTAGATATTTTAGGTGATATGACAATAGAAAACAAACGTAGTTTATTAAATTCAAAAGCGTTAACTTATTTGGATTTGTTTTATTGGAACCGTGTTGTTTTAGATGAAGTTCATGAAATAGAAAATATGATGCGAAGTTGTGTTTTGAAATCGACCATTTTAAGTTTGAAGAGTATATATAGATGGAATGTTTCAGGTACTCCATTTGCAAATAAAGTTAGTGGATTTGTAAATTTGATGGGATATATATCAAATTTTGGAGTGGAAAATTACAATTCTAATTATTATACAAATGATGCGTTGGATACAGAAATGTTAATAAAACTAGGTATGGATTCAAACATTATTGATGACTGCAAGTTTTTATTTAGAAGAAATACAAAAGAGTCTATAAAGAATGAATACAGTGGTAATATTATAAGAGATTTTATACATAAATTAAATTTTACTACACAAGAAAGATCTATATATGATAGTTATGCACATTCTAGTAGAACAAATTATTATAATTTTCTGATTAAATTATGTTGTCATCCAGAACTAAATGTAGATACTAAAGAAATGATCAGAAATTGCAAAACTTTTGATGAAATTCAAAAATGTATGTTGGATTATAACAAAGGTTTGATGGAAAAAGAACAGACAAGTTATAAAAATGCAAACGATGACATTAAACATTATGAAAACGAAATTGAAAAATACAATATTACAGAAAATGAAAATGAATTAGAGATGGTAAATACATTGCGTATAAAATTAAATACTGCAAAACGTCAACATACACTTCATAAAAAAAATTATGATGAAATTGAAAGAACTTTTAATTATTTAAAATCTTCTATTGAAAATCTACGTTCTGATGACAATGAAATAACCTGTCCTATATGTTTAGATGATATAGATAAAGAAAGTATTGCTATAACAAAATGTGGTCACAAATTTTGTTGGGATTGTATATACGAAACACACAAGGTACAATCACATTACCAAAACTCTTGTAAAATTAAATGTCCAACTTGTAATTCAATCATGGAAAATAATGAATTGTATTTATTAAAGGATCAACAAACGACTACAGATGAAATTACAGATCTGGATAAAATTATACAAAATACAAAATCTACTAAAATTGGAAATATTATTTATTTTTTGAAAACACAATTAAAATCTGGAGATAAGGTTATTTTGTTTTCCCAATGGGATGAAATGTTAAAAAAGATAGGAACAATGTTGACAGCTCAAAAAATTAAAATTGTTTTTTGTAATGGAACTGTATATCAAAAGAAACGTGCCATTAGTACTTTTTGCAAAGACAATACGATTAATATTATTTTATTGTCATCAAGAAATGCTGCTAGTGGTATCAATTTAACAGAAGCAAATAAAATTATATTATTAGAACCAATCTATGGTAGTAAAGAATATAGATATGATATAGAATCACAAGCTGTTGGTAGGGCTGATCGTCTTGGTCAAAAACGCCCAATTGATATCCATAGATTTATAATTAAAAATACAGTAGAAGAAGACATTTTGAACAATTGTGTAGATGATACAAAACTCAAACAATTATCTTTAAATTAAAGTCAAATAAATCAATTTTAAAAATTGAAATTAAATATATTTTTTTTACAAAGTGTATAATATATGATTTATGAACATATACCAACTCAAAAAAATTGTAAAAAACATATTTTAGATAAAATACAAGATGTTTACCTTTTTGGTACATCAAAGGAAGATATTGATTATATAATTAATATTTGCAAATTATTAACTGAAAATTACAAAAATCAATATTTTTTCGATATTATATCAGATTTAGAGAATAAAATTATATATTCATCATCTGATATATACGCCTTAAATGACATTGATAAAATTAAAAACTTTATTAAATATAATTTAGAAAAATAATTTAAAAATAATTTGAAAGTAATTTAAAAACATAAGTTTTAAGTTTAATAATATGCATGACAAAATACTACACAATGAACAAAACAATGAACAAAACAATGAACAAAACAATGAACAAAACAATGAACAAGACAATGATCAAAACAATGAACAAGACAATGATCAAAACAATGATCAAGACAATATAGTAATAAATTTTAATAAACAAACAAATTCTGTAGCTATTCAAAAAAATTATGAAAGGTATGTTTCATTTGAGGCATTACCTGAAACGATAGAATTTGTATATGAAGACGATGTATATTTTAAACATCTTGCGTTTGCTAACCAGACATATTTTGATCATTTTAAAGATGCAATAAAGTATAGTTTTATTAGTTTAAAAGCGTCATTTGTGTTTTTTTGTCATGCTATTTGGCCAGATATATTTATAAAAACTGGATCTCATACTGTTCATGAACTTAGTAAAACTATCTCTGAAAAATATCAAAAAAGAATACGTGAAATTATAGAAAAACGAAGAAATGCTGTTATTTGTTAAGAAATTATTTAAATTATTTTATGTTTATTAATAAATATGATTAATAAAGATGAATATAAAAAACGTTTGAGAAAATATTTAATTTATGATGTTGACATGTACGATAATAGTAGTATATGTGTAAAAATTTTTCAACATCCAGTTTATATGCTATTTTTTTGTTTAGATGAATCAACTAAAATGTTTTTTACATTGTATAAATACATGGATATATATGTAGTAGTATATGATTGGACGGGTAATTTGTATGATAATTTAAAAGAGTGTGATGATGAAATAATCACATATTTATTTAAACGTATAAAGATATATGATAATTTGAGTGATATTACTATTTTCGAGAATACGTATTTATCCGAAGAGTTTAATCATTTTTTAAAAATTAATTATTAACTTGCTTATTTATTGGTCGAAAAATAATTTTTCTAAATCTATTCATTTGTTTATCTAGAATAACATTATCGGTTATATGATTAAAGTCAAATCCTATAAGACGTTGTATTAAAAAATAAATTGCATATACGCCACATTCACTGTTTTGATATTGGTGTTTTTTAGAATTAAAACAACGTTTATAATCTAAACCGTGTGATTTTATGTAGTTATAAATAATATCTATAAAAGATTGTATATTTTTATTAGGTCGTCTTGCTGCAGAATCATAATACTCTAATGTTTTTGATGTATTATCTATCAAAAATGTTACCCAATGACTACCTGGTTGATCGTGTTCGTCTAAATTAAAAACGACAGCAATTCTTTTATGATTAAAAATTTTAGAATAATCAACGTTTGTTATTTTGTAAAAATCAGATGGAAGAGCACCTAAAAATTTAAAACTTGGGTCAATATCTTGATATTGTTGTAACACATTGTTTATATCTTGTGTACTAAGCCATGCATTTTGAGTACGTGTCATTTTTGGTTTAAATGTAAACCACATTAATTTTTCCTTTAAATTTTCATCTTGGATTTCATTAATAAAATCTAAATCTATCCAACAGTATTCATAAGGACATAAATATTTTAATCTTTTGTATATAGAATACCACAATTCACGTTTTGTTTTTTTGTCTATTTTTATTGGCATCTTTGGGTTACAAGATATATTTTTTTGTTTACTCTTAGTTTTTACTAGAGCTGGACAACTTTTATTTTTTAATATATAATCATTAAACGCAGTTGCTATTTGTTTTAATTCATCAAATTCAAAGCATGTATAATGATCTTTTATATCAATACTAGGTGCACAATATGACATTACTTATTATTACCATACAAATTAAAATTTTACAAATTAAAATTTTACAAATTAAAACTTTACAAATAAATTCTTATTTAAAAACAAAAATATTTAGGAAATATATAATAATGTACGAGAATTCTGGTGCTGAATATTATGATATCTTTATGAAACAATTTATGCAAACATTAGGTCAGTTGGGTGCTGCTATTTTAACATCAACTTTAGCTGTACCAGTGTATTCTTATTATACTCGGAATTCACTATTACCTAAAAAAGAATGTATTAATGAAGTGTATAGTACTGAAAATGAATTTAATAAAAATTTAAATGAATCAGACAATATTACAGAAAAAGATATTACAGAAAATAAAAGAAAATCAAATGATGATTCTGATGATTCTGATGATTCAGATAGCTTAAATGATACTGAATAAATACAATTTACAAATACAAATACAAATATATATTTTAATTTATAGATTAAAAAAATAATCTATAAAGTGTTTTAAGTTTGTTAAAATTTGTTTAAAATGCAATATATGCTTCTTTATGTAAAAAGTAGTATGCAATAAGAGCTGCTGCAAGAATGTTAATGTAGAAGTGTTGTTGCATAGTCAACAAGGGTTGATCAGGTTTGTAGAGCATATAAGCATTCGAAGCGAACACGATAAAAATACCTATAAAGTAAGATAGTAAATGTTGTTCCATTATATTATATATTATATTATAAACAAATAATTAAAATTTTCAAGAAATCAATTAAATGCGTTTTAATAATAGAGCATCGTAAAGTAAAAGATAAAATTTCGTTAAAAATTTTGATTTAAAATCAATTGTCATTTATTATTTACAATGACAATTGGTATTTATATGATAACAAATAAAATGAACAATAAAAAGTATATTGGTCAAAGTATTAATATCAAAAGACGAAAATCGGAACATTTTACAAAACATTGTAATAAGATGGTTATTTCAAATGCTATATTTAAATACGGTAAAGAAAATTTTGATTTTGAAATTTTAAAAGAATGTGATGAATCTCAATTGAATGAATTAGAAATTAAATACATTACAGAATATAAATCAAATAATAGAGAATTTGGGTATAATGTCGATAATGGCGGAAATGGTACTGGTAAATTATCAGAAGAAACTAAACAAAAATTACGTGAATTAAATTTAGGAGTAAAAAATGCTTTTTATGGAAAAATACATACAGATGAAATAAAACAAAAAATTAAAGAACATCATAAAAATAATGAAAACTATGCTTTCCATGGAAAAAAACATACAGAGGAAAGAAATCAAAAATTAAGTATAAAAAATAAAGAAAATGATTGGAATAATAGGGGTAAAGGAATTTTATATTATGAAAGTTGTGGTAAGTTAAATACTAATTTTAATGGAAAAAGTAAACATGTTACAATTAAAAAATATCCTAATTTAGCAATACCATTAATTATTTGTACAAGAATTTGTATGGAAAATGAAATTGATTTTAAATCTAATTTAATAAAAGATATTGAAAATTTCGTTCAAAAATTTGATTTAAAAACATTAATTAATATAGATTAATATGGAATCAAAAGAAGAATTAAATAAAACGTGGCTTGTAGTTGGCAGTTGTGGTCAGGATTCTTCGTTTTTTTTTGAAATATTATTAGAAAAAGGTTATAAAAATATTCATGGTATTATGAGACGTTCTGCTACATTTAATACTCAAAATATAGATCATATTTTTAATAAACTACATCTCCATTACGGTGATCTTACAGATTCAATGAATATTCATAATATTATAACAAAAGTACGTCCTAATTATATTGTTAATTTTGCTGCCATGTCACATGTGAAAGTGAGTCATGACATTGAGAATTATACCTTTCAGGCAAATACACTAGGTGTTCTCAATATATTACAAAGTGTTAAAAATTTAGGAATGGAAAAAACATGTAAAATATATCAAGCGTCAACTAGTGAAATTTTTGGCAATATTACAGATGGTAGTTTTAAATTAAATGAAGATTCACCACAAAATCCATGTTCAGTGTATGCGATATCAAAATATGCTGCCCAACAATTATGTAATATGTATCGTGATGCTTATGGAATGTTTGTTGTGAATAGTTTACTTTTCAATCACGAAAGTCCACGTAGAGGTGGAACTTTTGTTACAAAAAAAATTACTAATTATGTTGGAAAATATTATAAAAATAATTCAATTGAACCATTAGAATTAGGTAATTTAAATTCTAAACGTGATTGGTCTCATGCAAAAGATATGTGTTATGGAATATTCTTAATGCTTCAGCAAGAAACACCAAAAAATTATGTTTTATCTAATGATACAACTCATTCTGTTCGTGAATTTGTTGAATTGGCATTTAAGGAAATTGGTATTGAAATTGTATGGCAAGGATCTGGTGTAAATGAAATAGGTATTAGAAAAGGAACAGAAAATGATTTAGAACCACATATAATTGTAAAAGTTAATCCAAAATATTATCGTGATATTGATATAGAATGTTTAATCGGAGATTCTTCAAGAGCAAGAAATGAGTTGAAATGGTTGCCAAAATATAGTTTTGAAGATTTAGTAAAAGAAATGGTTCAATCAAGTTTAGTTTAAAAAGAAAAAAAAAATATATTTAAAAGAATAATGGTTTAAATGCTATTAGTTAGTTTAAAACATTTTATATTTTTATTAAAGAAATGTAAAATGGAAGATGATAAAGATATAATTATCGCTGAAAAAATAGTAGATAATGTAGTAGATAATGATAACTTTAATGATAAAGTTGAAGAAAAGAATAACAAAGAATCTAAATGTATATTGTGTAAAGATGATGATTTAGGTTATGCATTATCCTATTGTATACAACCAGAATACAAGTATTGTAAAAATTGTTTTCATATTCAATCGTCTTTACCAGTTGTAAATTACAAAGATGTAAAAACACAGTATAATAATGATTCTTTTACAGAATATGTTTTATCAAAAATATCAGAAATGGAATTCGATCCGGAACAGGATATTAAAATATTAGTTTTAAATGATATTAATACTAAATTGCTAGATGTTATTTATGACAAATTGTTGGAAAAAGTAAGCAAATATCATATTAAAGGATTTTCTGTTTCACCATTATATAATAACAGTTTTTTTTCAAAACATAAACATAATAAATTTGTCTTGACAGAATATATATCAGAAATTTTATTAAATGAATCTGGTAAATTTGATGTGATAATATTAAATGATATTTTAACATATACAAAGAATCCGTGTGAAATATTAAAGTGTTGTAAGAGTTTAAGTCACGACAATACGACTATATTATCTGTTAATTTACATACTTCTATAATATATAATATGGAATTATTGAATATGGATAGTAATGTAAATAATATTTTCAACGTTAATTCTTTAAAACGAGCTTGTTGTAATGCAGATTTAAAATTAGAACAGGCTTTAATATTTGACAAAATTTGGTTAGTTTCTACAATTAGTGGATCTAGTGAAAAATCTGTTAGTAAAAACGTTTCCAGTAAATTATATGATGAATTAACATGTAAGATTTACGAAAATGTTTCATATGATATCAATAATCAAAATTGGTATAATTATTTTAAAAATTTAAACAGTACATTAAAAAAATACAGTGATGTTGGTTATCAGTTAATATTAATAGGTAATCTTCCAGAGAATGAAAGGTATGGTGATATAGAATATGATAAATATATACAAGTAAAAGATTTAAATATGATTGATAAAATATGTGGTGACGTATATACAGTAATAGTTATTACAGATTATAATAATACAAAAAGTATACGTGACATTATAATGGCTTCTTCTAAAAAATCTTTTGTTATTTATGATTTGTTTTATTTGATAGGTTATGAATTGGGAAAATTAAGTTAATATTTAATATAATAATAAATACAAAATATTTAATATAATTTCAGTTGTAAATTTTTTTTATTTTACAATTATAATGTCAATAACAATTGAAATACAAAATGTAGCTGGTGTGGATTCAAATATTGGATTTTTTTTTACAAATCACCCAGATACAAATCCAGTAACGAATATTGTACAAATAGGTTGGTATGCTCAGGGTGATAATGTGTTTAATGGTAAAGTTACTGCAATTGATATTAATAATGAAAATATCACAATTGAAAATCAATTATTTAAACCAGGACGTTCTTATTATTTTACATCTTATAAATTACCAGAACCTCCTTGTTTTAAAAAAGGTACAAAAATATTATGTTTAAAAGATAACCAAGAAGTATATATATTAATTGAAAATATAAGAAAATACGATTTGGTAAAAACATTAAATAATGGATATTTAAGGGTTAATTTTATCGGCAAATCAAGTATTAATAATTATGATAATAATGAACGTACCTTGGAAAGATTGTACAAATGTTCTAAAGATAAATATCCTGAATTAACTGAAGATTTGTTTATTACAGGTGGTCATTCTATTTTAGTTGATAATCTTACAGAAATACAAAAGGAAAAAACTAATAAAATCTGGAGGCAAATACAAATGACAGATAATAAATATAGATTGATGGCAGCTATAGATGAAAGATCACAACCATATCAACAACAGGGTGAATTTTCTATCTATCATATTGCATTAGAAAATCAAGATCATTATGGTAATTATGGTATATACGCAAATGGATTGTTAGTAGAAACTTGTAGTTTAGTATGTATAGTACTATCTAATATGGATTTGATTGAAGACTAAAACACCAACAATTTGATAGGTTATGAATTAAAAAATTTAAGTTAGAATTTAATTATTTAATACGATGGAGGTGTCATTTCTGACAATTCTGACATTTGTGGAATTTGGGGCATACCACCTCCACCACCTCCTCCAAGCAAAGATACTACAATAATAGAAATACAACATAAAAATATACAACAACTACTTATTATAGGTCCAGCAGAACCAGCTGCTCCTAAAGCTCCTAAACCAGCCATAAAATCCGCTATAGGATTCATTCCTTTTGCAACTTGACTTGTGTCAGCCTCTGTAGTAGAACTAGTTTTATTAGCCGCACCAGCCCCTTGTTCTACTTTTGCACCAGCCTCAGAAAGACATTCTGCTAAGACATCATTTTCTTGATTAAGAGTAGAGTCTTCAATGTCAGATCCAACAATATTCATAATATTTTCTTGATCAACAGCCATAATACAACCACTAATAACTTCATTGACATCTCGTTGAACAGAATTAAAGTTAAATTTGTTTTGTTTATCAATGTTTGTCTTACTTTCAGCGTTTGCTAGACCAATACCTGCAGAAGCTTGTTGTTCTAATTTAGCTTTAATAGACGACATTAAATCATTGTTAGCTTGTGATCCTTTTGTGGATGTAATTGCTGTTTGTAATACACAAGTATTTTTTGCAGCATTTTTTTGGTTTGTATTCAACTTTCTAACTTTAGTACCAATAATATTAAGGACATTTTTCTGACTAGTTCTTTGTTCACACGTATTTTTAATCTTATTAAATGTTTCTTGTGTTATGTTTACATCTGTTTGATTAAGTTCTTTGATACTAACATCAGATTTAGTTTGAGATGCCCCCATTTTTAATATTATTTATAAATAAAATAAATATAATGAATTATTTTATTTATTGTAGAAAAAGGTTATTAAACTCTATTGTAGAAATTCTAGAAATATTACCGTATATAGTATGAATGTCAGATCTAGGTATATGTTTATTTCGTATCAATACTCGAAGTGGAAGATAATATTTATAACGACATATAAATTCTTTTGATATTTTTTGATATGTGCCTATATTTTGCATATAAAAATCAATATCGTTATCATTAAAGTTCTCTACTATTTCGTTTAGTAAAGTTGGGGGTATAGATTGATATCTTATCAATGTTCCCAAGTCTAAATTTTTTAAATGAAGTTTCATAAATGTATCTGACAATTCTGTATATCTAGAAATATTATTCCAACATATAAAATCAAATTTATCTATATAGTATTTTAATATATTTTCATGAATACTATGTTTTGTAAACTCTTGCCAAATAATATATTTTCCAAACATATTTATAAAATCAACTGAAACTACTTCTTTATTCATAGATAAAGCATGCCATTCTACTTTATCGAAAAATGTTGTCACAAATGCACAATCTACTTTTTGATATAACCATATATTAAACCAATCTGTAACTGATATATCCTGTGAAGAACTAATTATGTAATAAATAATATCTAGTGGAACTATTTGTTTTGATAACAAAATTGACCGATCTATTTTATTATATAACATACGTATTGTTTTTTCAGATAATGTTTGATATACTGCAATTATATGTAAATCTTGTATATCTGGAATCCAAATAATCACATCTTCGTGTATAATTTTATTATGTTCCTGATTATACATTATTATATTATTCCAATCTACTAAATAAAGATACTTGTTATATGTCAATATAGTCTTTGGTATTAAAATTGTATCAGTGTGTTTATATAACTTGTCAATTATATTCCATAAATTATCATTTATCATATTGTTAAAATATTTGTTTACACAACATAAATTACTAACCGTTATTACATCTGTATATTTTAAAACGTACATTAAGATTTCTAACGGAAGTATACTCAAATTACTATTATCCATATTATAAACTATATAGAATGAAATATTACGATAGAAACGAAATTAAACATTATACTAATTTCTCTAAACTTATTCAATTTCTTTTGCATTATTATTAGTAAAAACTTGTTGTATTCTTAATCTTTATTTTAGATTTTGGAAATATATTAATTTAAAATTAATTAATTTTATTTAGCAATAATGTATTACATATTATTACTTACACATAAGAATAATTTAAAACAGGTTAGAGATAAACATTGGTTAAAAGAAGTAAAATTACCATATATTATTCTTTACGGTGACGAATCAATTGAAAATGATTATCATTATAATAAAGATGAAAATACATTAATAGTAAAATGCCCTGATACATATGAATATCTTACTCTTAAATTAGCATGTGCATATAAAGCACTTTTACATATGCCAGAGACATCTGATATAACAGGTGTATTTAAAATAGACGATGATGTAGTTGTCAATTTAAAAGAGTTGTATAATAACATAGATACATTTAATAAAAATGATTATGTAGGTCATGCATATTGGTGCAACGATACTATATCTTCTCATCATCAATCTAAAGTGTCAAATAAATTGCTAAAAAATTTAACATTTTCATTACAAGCCTTGGTTTTTTGTTATGGACCAATGTATTTTTTAAGTAAAAAATCTTTGCAAAATATAGTTAGTAAATTTTCATATCATAATTTTTCTATATATTCTACAGATATATTTGAAGATTATACATTTGCAAATTTATTAAAAAAATCAGGTATTCACCCAATTTGCATTAAAATGTACACAGATCATTTAAATGAATTTACTAAATATAACTTTATTTCCTTTCATGATGCCGATCATACAAAAGATATCTTAGATATTGACAAATCAATTAATAATATAAACCCACAGAGATAAACACACAAAAAATAATAAAAATAAGTATAATTATTAATCAAATCTTTATTTAAAAATAGAATATTTATAATTAAATAAAATGAAAGTATTAGTAACAGGAGGTTATGGATTAGTAGGACAATCATTACAAAAAGTTGTAAAGGCGTCTAATACAACTCATAATTTTGTTTTTGTATCAAGTAAGGATGGTGATTTACGAGATTTACATGCAGTTGATTCTTTATTTAAAGAATATATGCCGGATGTTGTAGTACATCTTGCAAGTTGTGTAGGTGGTGTTTATGAAAACATGTCAAATAATTATGGTTATTTGATTGATAATTTACGTATAAATACAAATGTGATAGATGCTTGTAATCGTTTTGGTGTAACGCGTTTGATTAGTTGCTTATCAACGTGTATTTTTCCAGACCAGGGAATTACTTATCCATTAACAAGTGATCAATTACATAATGGTTTACCACACGATTCGAATATAGGATATGCTTATTCAAAAAGAATTTTACATTTAGCAGGTGATTTATTAACAAAAAAAAAGGATTGTAATACAACTGTTATTAATTTAACACCAACAAATTTATATGGTGATTATGATAACTATAATTTAAAAAGTAGTCACGTAATTCCTGGATTAATACATAAAACATACATTGCTAAAAAATCAAATACAGATTTAACAGTATATGGTACAGGTAATGCTTTAAGACAATTTTTATATGTAGATGATTTGTCAAGAGTTATTCTAAAATTTATAGATTATAAAAGTGTTGAGAAAAGTATTTCGTGTATTGTTAGTCCACCGGAAAGTTCAGAAGTTTCTATTAAAACTGTAGTAGAAACTATAAGCAAAACATTTGATTTTACTGGAGAAATTATATATGATACATCATATTCAGATGGCCAATATAAAAAAACTGCTACAAATGCTGAATTAATACATTATTTACCAGATTTTGAGTTTACAAATTTGAATTTAGGTCTTAAAGAAACAATAGATTATTTCCAAACAAATTATGATAACGTTAGAAAATAAACTGCTAATTATATACAAATTTAAAATGGTAAATAATTAACTGGATAATTTTTAAAAGCAGTCGCGTAATTAAATATGAATTCTACAAATATGTTCAAATCCCTATTCATTTCACCATAACCAATAATATCATAATGTTTATACAAGTCACGTATATTATCGGTTTGGTCGTATAAAAGTGGTTGTACATTCTGATTAAGTATTATAAAACTAACCATTTCATCATTTTCGTTATTTGTTAGCAGCGGCAATTCTTCTAAAGAATACATTTCTTGATTTTGTTGGATTTGTTGATTTTGTGTATTATTTTTTAAAAAATAAGACATTAGTATGTACTTGGGATTGCTTAAATTCATTATATAAAATTTAAGAATGTCATCATCAATATCATCAGTAGTATGTGATACAGAAATAGCAATATATCCAAAATCATTTTCGCGAATGACAAAACGATATACTGAAGAAAACATATAAGATAAACAAAATTCTTCAATATCATCATTATCGATATATAATACAATTAGTTTATCGCATACAAACATCCATGTATTTGTATTTATTTCTTTCTGTATAGTGTAGTCAAAACAACTATCGTTACTTAAAAAAGTTTTATTTTTTATAAAATCATAACAAAAATCGCGTAGGTAATATAAACTAATATAATATGTGTATAATAAAATTGTATCGCATTTTTCATCAGTTGATTCACTACAATCTATATCTATATCTATATTTCTTAAAAATTTATATAATTTCTTATTTTTAATACGTGAAAACTTTTTAGCTTTTAACATAAGAAATTATACAACTTACAATATACAAATATATTTTTTTACTATATCAAACCAAATATATATTTTACTATAAAACTAAATATTTTTTTACTATATCAAACCAAAGAAATTGAATTACAAACAATTTCGAAGCAAATTAATTCGATGGTATCAGATGGTTTATCATATTCTTTAAGTATAATATCATTACTATTTTACAGTATTATTTATATACCACAATTTTTTGTAATATACAAATCAAAATCATCATCTGGAATATCATTATTGATGTTATTATTATGGACTCAGGCAGATATATTAAGTTTGATAGGAACAATAGTATTATATATGTACATAAATATAATTATTATAGGATGGGTTCATTTTATAGTAGGTGCTTCGATGATTATTTTTGTTTTATATTACAGAGACAAATACGATGACAACTATGACAACTCAAAGAGTTTTACAAAGGAATACAAAATTCAATTATTGTCAACAATCATTTTTTTATGTGTGAATACTGTGATTTGTATTATGTTAAATGTAATTATAACAAGCTCATACGATTTAATTGGGGAGATTATTGGTTGGGTAACAACTACATTTTATATAGTAGGTAGATTTCCACAAATATGGTTAAATTATAAAAACAAATCAACAGAAGGGTTATCGGTTTTAATGTACGTATTTGCAATTTTAGGAAATGCTAGTTATATAGCTGTATTTACAATAGATCCACAAACTATACAAACTAATATGCCTTGGATAGTATCAAGTGCCGGAATGATAGTACTAGACTTGTATATTATATATCAAAATTATTATTATGTTGGGTTAGAATCTATTATTTTTTGAAGTATTTAGTTACATTAAGAATTATTTAAAAACATATTTTATTTAATAATATCAAGTTGAATAAAATATGAAACCATTAGAATATTTTGATAATAAACAGGATGCGTTAGCTAAAATAACACCATCGAAAAAATTATTATGTAATCGCAACATTAAAAAATTTTTCTTTGTTGATAGCTATGATACCTTTTTAAATGTTATAAAACGTAACAAGCGAAAAGATTTTTACGAATGTATATCTTCCCAAACACCTGTTTGTTTCTATTACGATATTGAAATTTACAAGCAAAAAGAGGTTACTGACTCAGATGTTGTAAATGATCATATTACAGAAACAGAAACGAATTCAAAAGTTGTTGTAGTTGATTCATTAGAAACTAATTCAAACGATGTTGTAGTTGATTATTATTATGAGTATGAAACAATTTTAGAAATGTGTATAGAAAAGACTAAAAGGTTAGTGGAAGCACAATATTCCGATACAACTATGCGGAGTATTATATTAGAATCTCATTCAGATAAAAAACGGTCATTTCATTTAATCTTACGTTTTTACAAAGATGATAAAGAAATAGTATTCAAGGATGTAAGTATATTAAAAGAGTTATATAAGAAATTTGGTTTAGATAAATACAGAGATAATGATAATAAATATATAATAGATCCAAGTGTATATAGAGAAGGATTATTTAGGACATTATACAGTTCAAAACCAAATGAAGATCGTCCAATAGTAAGATCTGAAGCTAGTGATGAATTTGATGATATAGAATCATTTGTTGGTTATATATCTACTGAAGAATATATTGTATTTGATCGTCGTGATATAGTTGATGGTATAATAGACTTGACAACAGATAAAAAAGTGCAAAAATTAATTGTAAATGTTCCAGAAGAGTTGAATAATCAAGATAAGGAAACCTTAAGGAAATTTGTACAAAGAGAATTCCATCATTTTCCAAACAGAATAAGAGATGTATTTATAGATACACACCATAATTGTATTATTATTGCTTTAATGGAACGTTATTGTCCATTTTTAGACAAAGAACATAGAGGTAATAATCAATATATAGTTATAGATACGTCAAGTGCTAAACAAAAATGTCATAACACAGAATGTAATGAGGATAAATATAACGAAATTAAGTTAGAGAATTATCCAAAAGAAGTAAATGAGATTATAAAAAAGTGTTTAAAAATTAATCAGGAAGAATTGGATTTAATAGATCATGCAATAGTAGAATGCAAAAATTACATTAATGAAAACTTTGATAAAGATGTAAAAGAAGTTCAATTTGACAGAAAAGCCATGATTTTTAGAGGTAATGTTGCAGATAAGAGTTTAGTAGGAATTTTAAAGGGGAAATGTCCAGAATGTAATGTAGAACATCAAATAAGTGATAATGGTTATTGTTTAAAATGTAAAGTATGTTTAGCAGTTTTTCCTAAAAACCAAGTTATTCCATTAGATGATAGATATAAACATCTAAACAGTTTTTGGATGAATTACAATCAACTTGTAAACCATGGAACGATCAATAACATTATAAACATTTACAATAATTCCGAGATGGATTTTAGTTGTGATATAAAATTAGACAATGGTATTTTTAAAAACAAGGAAGTTACAAATATTATAAATCAGGTTTTAGATGGTCATAAAATTACAATGATTTCAAAACTATTATTCACAATTAACAAAGATTTTGTGTATTCTCGTAATAATTGGTATTATTTTACAGGAGCAATATGGAGATGTGATAATGATAATATAGAAATGAAAAAGACAATTATAGATTTATCAAAGATGTTTGATAAAATCAAAACACATTATGATACAAAGTTTACTGATGAAACGACCATTAATTTGAATAAAAACATAAAAAGTTTAATCAATAAATTTCATAAACCTGGATATCAGGATGATATTATAAAGGGTGCCAAGATTTATAATAATGATGAGATGTTTATTACAAATTTGAATAGTAAAAAGCACTTGGTACCTTTTTCAAATGGTGTATATGATTTATTAGAAAACAAATTTAGAAAGACTAGAAAGGATGATTATGTAAACTTGACAGTACATTATGAGTATTCGGAAACGGATAATCCAGAGGTATTGACATTTCTAGAACAAGTTTTACCAAATCGAGGTGTTAGAGATTATGTTTTGAAGAAAATGAGCGAATGTTTAAATGGTGATATACCAAATACTTATTTTTTAATGTTTATTGGTGATACAGGTGCGAACGGTAAAAGTCAGTTGTTAAATTTAATGAAATTAGCAATGGGTGATTTTGGTGAAAAGGTTGAAGTCACATTATTAACACGTAAACGTAACAATGCAAATGAAGCAAATACCGAAAAAATAAAATTAATGCATAAACGTTTTGCATTTCTTAGTGAACCAGAAGATGGTGAAAAGATAAATATTGGTTTGTTAAAGGAATTGACTGGAAGTGAAGAAATTGTAGCACGTGGTCTGTATCAAGAAGCTATGAGTTTTGTAATGGAAGCCAAGTTATTTTTGGCTTGTAATGAACTTCCTGAAATTAAAGGAGAGGATACAGCATTATGGAGACGTATTCGTGTAATAGATTTTCCATCTCGTTTTGTAGATGATCCAAGTGAGTCTGGCGAATATAAAATAGATCGTACTTTACCTTCAAGAATGCGTGAAGACATGACTTGGCGTCAGACATTTATGAAAATTTTATTGGAATATTATTTCAAAGATGTTAAAGAACCACACGAAGTTCAAGTTAAAACAAACGAATATCGTCAAGAAAACAATGATTTTTATAATTGGATGGATGAAAATGTAGAAAAATCAGTTCATGGTATTTTAAAACTAAAAGATGTATGTCAATTATATACAGAAAAGCAAAAAATTCATTCAAGTTTATCAAACAAGTACAAAAAAGAAATAGAAAAATTCATTAAAGAAAAACACAAAGACATCAATTATCAATATAGAGATTCAACATTTAATGGTGAACGTTTTAAAGGATGGTTTGGAGTACAAATAAAAGAATTATAAGTGATATGATAAATGCAACTTAAAAATAAAAATGAATATGTATATAATACACATATTCAGATGATATTACCTACTGAAATTATGTTGGAAATTTATGATTATTCAAATGTTGAAACTAGAATCAAATTAAACAGTATCTTAGGATTGTCTTATTATGTAAAAAACCCATTCCATGATATTAATACAAGAGCTACTAACATTAATTTTAAAACACTTGTTATGGGTACAACATTTTATAAATATGCCAATTACAAAGGCGCTACTATTATACTTCCAATGTAAAAATATAAATGTAAATACTTTTTATAAAGTTTTTTTATCATTGAATTGTATATAACATATGAGAATCGTAGAATACATATTTTGTACACTATTTGTTTTTTTAATATTTAATATTTTATCAAAATGTTGGCATTCATCAAAATATAATACATTGATAAACACAATAATAAGAGGTTGTGCAAGATGGGCTGCTGCTAGTTTGCAAGACAAAAGTCCATTAATAGCAGTTTTACATGCAAACTATGCATCTGGATACTTGTGGGCATTAAGAGATACATTTTCTGATGAAGAAATTAAACGTTCAAGTGGTATAAATATAATAGAATTTCAAAAACGAATAACTGACATCCAAGACATCGCAACAAAACAAATGATATCAGTTTGTCCAAAATATGCATCTCATATAGATACATATTTAGGGAAAATTGGTGGCGAATGGAGCAATTAATATAAAAAATGTAGAATTGTACCAATAACATTATTTTGAATGAAATGTTCACTATTCACGTTAAAAACGAAAATAAATAATATGTATATATATTATAAAAAATGTTAAATAGTAAGAGTTTGTTGATGTTTTTGAGTTTCTATATGATGAATGTAAGTGCTGAGGGATATTATTGTCCATATCAGGATTTAGGTGCTAATGGGGATGCTAATTTATTATATGATTATTATGAAACTAGAGATGGTTATTGGTTGAGAATGGGACAAACTGGATGGCAAACATTAGAATCATATTGTGGAGCAAAGGGTGATTTAAATCAACATTCTGATGCGGGTGAGTGGAAATGCAATGATAGTTTTCAGTTATGTACGTGGAATGGGAATTCGTGTCTCGCAAATAGATCTAGACGTCCAGATTGTAGAGAATTATGTCAGGCTATATTAGATAATAAGGGTCCAGGGTGTTTAGGAAATTGTCCAAATGGAGGATCTAATGTTAATATGCATATGGAATATTGTGGTTGGAGTATTCCTAAATATTCTACTTCATTAACAGAAACGCAATTAGCACAACCGCCAATTATAACAATTACACAAACAGAAGCGGCGCTAACTACAACTACAACTACAACTACAACTACAACTACAACAATACTAACTTCAGAAACAGGATTAAGTACTGATAACACTGGATCTAATAATAATAATACTTTTGTGAATAGTGATATAAAAAATAGTATTAATAGATTGGGAGTGTTATCCTTAATCGGATATTTATTATTTTAATTATAAAATTGTCCAAAGACATCAATTCTAAATGTTTTATATATTTAGTTAAAGATTTGCAAAAAACCCAGTTTTTGCAATTCTTTCAAAGGGAGTAGTACATACTTTTAACATTTTAAAATTTTATGGTAACAAAAAATCGTTTTAATAAATAAATAATGATTTTTATGGTTTCAATTATACAGGTAAAATTTCATTATTTATTTACTAAAATGATTTTTTGTTAAAGACACGTACATTAACGACACTTAAAAACTAACAAACCCGTCAAATAACCTCCAAAAACCCGTCAAAAATAAACCATAACCCACCAAAAATAGAATACATGACTATCAAAATCTCTTACACAACCAATTCTAAACCAATCCAACCCTTATATCGAATACCATGTAAAGAAGAATCAGTGTATATATATTTTATATTATCAAACCTACGTTTTATCCATAATTCTAAATCTATTCTAATACGATTAGATACGCTTGAATGTATGTTTTTTTTACCAATATAAGATTCACAAACATCTTTTAAATTTAACAAATTATTATGACGTTCTATAACATTTTTATCCAACCAATTGCAAAAACCAACGTTTTCAGCCCTGTATTCTGGTGGTCTATCATGCTTATCAATTAGCGTATTATTGTTTAGCGTAATTTTAACACCGCTTTCTAAACGTCTTGTCAAATCATCGTTTGAAATATGCTTATAACAAGACTTTAATGTATCAATTGTAGAACCAACAACCGTTATTATGCGTTTAATATATTCTGGATCACAATCAAAAAATTCACGATTTGAATTACAACGATATCTATCTAATATATAATGAACAATCTTTTCTAATAAATCCGAATTACTCGTGTTGAAATCGAAAACTACCTTTATTTCGTTATTATTCCCTGTCTGTAATCCTTTTACACGATTATTGATGTCTTTTGTTTTTCCAACTTTATAACCACCATCTGTTTGGATTATATAAACGTGACCAGTTTTCTCTATTTCCTCATATGTTTTTTTTTTATAAAGATCTAATTCCCTTGCTGTTTCTTCAATTTGTTTATTACGTTCTTCTAACTTTTTTTCAAGTTCGTACTTGCCATTAAGACGGATTTCTTTGATAATATTTCGTACCCATACTCGAAATTGTTTAGCAATTGGTTTTCGTGATATAAATAATACTTCATATAAACCATCTTCTGTTAAAAACCACTGTTCTTGAAGGCCGCCCCCAGTAGGGGCACCCCTTAAGACTTTACAACTAGCATCCAAATTCTCAATAGTTTTTCTTATTTTTTCAATACCTAACAATTCACCTATATCCTTTGATTTAAACAATGGTTCTTCATATGTTCCATATACTTGTATATTCAATCCATTAAATTCCTTTACTGACAAGTTATTAATATTTGTATTACCAGTTTGATGTTGAATTTGATTATTTTCAAGTAATGTTATGGTATTTGATGTATTTGTGGTGTCTATGTTCATATGTTGTACAATAAATAATATCTTTAAACTAAACCTTGTTCTTCTAACATATTAGTTTCTTGTTCTCTACCAAGAGAATCAGTGACCGGCATACTATGCCACTCATCTTTGTCAAAATCTCTTAATGTTGTTCTAAATCTTTAATTCTTTAACTAAAAACCAAGGCCGCCCCCAGTGAGGTGCATACTATGCACCTCATCTTTATCAAAATCTCTTATAGTTGATAAAGTATCCACATTCAACATAATATCTTCTTTATTTAGTCCTGATCCACCTAAATTCTTAGTAGAACGACCTGCTTCTCCGTACGGAGAAGTTGCTTTTCATTTGTTTTTTGGGGGTTTTCATCCGTTCGGATGAAAACTATTTTCGCTCGAGCGTAATTTTATAGTCTTTATTTTCAGTAAAATGTTGTTTTAATAAACATTTACCGTTTGCTTTGTTAGAAAAACAAATTTGCAACATATAATAGCTGCTCGTCCGTACGGACGAGCAGCTTTTCATCTGTTTTTTGCTTCTCCGTAGGGATGAGCAAAAACTCTTCTTCATTTGTTTTTTTGCTTCTCCGTAGGGACGAGCAAAAACTCTTCTTCATTTGCAAATTTACCGTCATCCGTTCTAATGACGGCTTTACTACCTGAATTTTGACCTTTCTCCGAAGGGAGAATGGTGATTTTATTGGTAGCAATTTTTGATTTAAAGTTAATAATATTTAATAAAATTAATACTGGGATCTTCACCTCCAAAACCCATCAAAAATTATTACCATAGTTTTTATGTTTTTTAAGTTTTTAAGAATTAAACCATAAAATATCGAGACCCCCGTCAAACCCTTCAAATCACCTCCAAAACCCTTCAATTATGGTAACCACCGTCAAACCCTCCAATTTCCTGATTCTTTTATATAAAAATTTTTTTTGTGAATTTTTATAATTTTACTTTTTTCCAATTTTTTTTTTCAGAGATTTTTTTTCCAAATTGGCGGGTTTGACGGTTGAGACCATATTTGAAGGGTTTTTGACGGGGTTTGAAGGGTTTGAAGGGTTGACCGTGTTTTATGGTTTCATCTTTATTTTCTTACTTTTTTAGTATTTTTTTAAAAAAATTTAAACAATATAAATACATATAAAGCATAAGAAGACTGAGTTTGAACCACAAAAAAAGTGCAAAAAAAATTCCTTAATTTTCACTTAAAAAATTAAGAAAAACCAACAAGAAATGAAACCATAATTAAGGATTTTTCAAATATTTCAAAAAAGTTCTAAAAAATTAAGGAAATTAACGATTGGTGGTTTGAAAACCATCTATAAAACGTATATGATATTTTTATGGTCTGGAGCAAAAGTGTCGAAAAAAATTCCTTATTTTTGATTGGAAAAATTAACACCTTTTAAAAAATCACAAGACCATAAACGTGCTTGTTTTAAAAATTTCTAAAAAATGGTAAAATTTTCAACTATTTCCTTATTCTTCCTTTAAAATCACAAGCTTTTTTCAAGTGCTTTTTTTTATGGTATCACGAGTTTTTACAAAATGAGTAAAAAAATTCCTTATTTTTTTTAAGAAAAATTAAGCTTTTTAAAAAAATCACCAGACCATAAACGTGCTTCTAACTTTTTTATGTAAAATTCGATAAAAAATTAAGCTTTTTTACAAAAATTCCTTAATTGTCCTTTGAAATAATAGAGTTTTTCAAAGTGCTTTTTTTATGGTCTCGTATAAATTTCGAAAACGTGTCAAAAAAATTCCTTATTTTTTTAAGAAAAATTAAGCTTTTTAAAAAAATCACGAGACCATAAACGTGTAACATCGTGCAACATACGAAAAAACGTTAAAAACGTGTATAATTCCTTATTTTTTTTAAGAAAAATTAAGCTTTTTAAAAAAATCACGAGACCATAAACGTGTAACATACAAAAAAACGTTAAAAACGTACAATTGTTATGTTATTTATATAATTATTTTGTAAAGTATATATAAACATGGATAAAAACACTGCTGACAAAGTAGTAAAACAAGATGAAGAGATTAAAAGTAAATGGGATATAAAAAAGATGTTATTGATTTATATTCATGAATTTTTTGAAGTGTTTGTTTCTATATTAATAATACGTATAGCTATGGATAAACATGTTGATTTAATAAAAATAGTACAAGCAAGTGCAGCTATAGGATTTATTACCTTTATATTGGAGAATTATAGTACAGAATTCAAATCAAATATTAAACAAGGTATTACATTTTCAGTTGGTTCTCAGATGATGTCTACATTCATGAATTAAGATACTTACAATTTAAACGCGATCGTGATAACCAGGTGGTGGGTAAACAATGTCATAATTTGGTGGTAAATCAATTCTATATTCTGGTAGGGTGTCGTCTATTTCGTTATCAGGGTGTTTTTCACAATTTGTAGATAGGAGATAAAGTATAATAAGGAATATTATTAAAACTTGTAAGATATACATTAATTCCATAACTATAATTATATATGTCATATATTGGACGTATTTTTTTTAAATTGTGTTTTTTTATTATAATGAATTAAAAATATTTTCAATTTTTTGAGCAATCAAGGTTTAAACAAAACTATTTCAACTCCTGCATTGGCCCATTGTTGATTAATAGTGCAAATGTACGATCCTGAACGAAGAGAATTGATAGTTGGATAATTGTATGGAGGATTCTGAATTCTTTGCAACAGTTTTGAAAGAGCAATAGATGCATGGTGAACGTTGATAAGCATCCTAGGAGCACGCAAAATGGGTCCAATTTCAGGTAAAATATTTCCATTGAAATCATCTCTTCTTAGAGGAGCATAATAGTGGATAATTGAATTTGCTTCACGCATGACCAGAACACCAAGCGCATCTTCAGGACAGAGAGCAGTACCGATAATACTATCTAAAGGAAAAAACCCAGAACCAACTCTAGGGTCTCCATCAATAGTTTCTCCCCAAGCTTCATAAACATCCCAGGCTTTATCTTTGTAGGTAATGTTTGTTACAGAATATAATTCTTCGCCTTCCAGTTTTTCTACTTTAGCTCCTTTAGCTTTCATTTCATCAAGAACCTTTTTTGGAATCTTTGTACATTTGTGTTCTTCCTTGATCTTCATATTCTTTAAAGAATCTGCAATCATTGTATATTTTTTTAAATTATTCAATTTTTTTTTTAAAAGAGAACATTGGGCAAATATGATTGGTTCATTAAATTTCCGAAATTTTTCCATCTGGTAGGGTGTTGTCTATTTCGTTATCAGGGTGTTTTTCAGAATTTTTAGATAGGAGATAAAGTATAATAAGGAATATTATTAAAACTTGTAAGATATACATTAATTCCATAACTATAATTATATATGTCATATATTGGACGTATTTTTTTTTAAATTGTGTTTTTTTTAAATTAAAAAAAAACTAAATATAAATCAAGATTTAGTGTAATACAATGAAACGTAGTGTGTTAAATGGTATGATAAAATACACTTGTAAGAATACTGAACAATTGGGTATTTTGGTAGAAAAGACAATGTGTGATATAGCAGGAGTGCAATTTAATACTAAAAGAAAATATGACAGATTACCAGAAGATGTATCTGATGATATATCGGATACTATTGGTCCAGTTTTGAAACGTATGAAATTACAACATATAGGTAATTTGAATACAGAATGTGATTTTTTGGATACGAGTAATAATAGTAAATTATCTATAAAAACAATAATGTCAGGAAACAAGATATGTCCCCAAAATATAGGGCAATGTAGTTTAGTGAGTTTATCTAAAAAGTTATCTTTAGAATGGAGTACAAGAGATGTTTTTAAACAATATTTCTTGGAAAACAAAAATCAAATGTTACAAAATTATTTAGAGAATTGTTTTTGTTGTGATACTACAATAATTTACAAATTTGATAAGGGGTGTGTATATGTTATACATCGTAAAGGGGGTGAGCGTATAATGTTTAGTGATGAATTATCATTTACTACATCTAAAGATTTAGAAACGTGGAATGAGTCGAATACAATTAGATTGAACAAGCTTGATGACAAACCAAAGTCATTAGGTGAGATTCAGATTCATAATAATAGAGATTGTATAAAGTTTCGTTTTAACATAGATGTATTGTTAAGTATGATAGATAAAGGGTATATTAATTTAAGTTATGACGTTTATAATTTAAAAACTAAATACAAATTCAAAGTAGAAAAGAAAAGTGTTGATAAGATGACAAAACTGTGTTTTCAAAGTTTTAATTATATAGGTAGTAAGATGAAGTTGTTGGATTTTATAAAACAGTCTGTATCAGATTATACAGGAAAATCATACAAGGATATATCTGGCTTTGCAGATATTTGTAGTGGAACTGGTGTTGTAGCATTTGATGTTATGAGAGGTGGGTGTAATACTATAATGACAAATGATATTCAGCATTATGCATATGTAGTATCTTCTGTGTGGTGTAAGACAAATGTAGATGTAGATAAGGTAAAACGTATAATAGATGATATGAATACAAGATTATCAACAATAACTGATAAGAATGAATTAGAGATGGTAAATACGGAAGATTTTTTTGTGTATAAACATTACACAGAGGCAGGACCTGATGGCAGATTATATTTAACAAGTTTAAATGGTTATAAAACAGATATAATTAGACAAAATATAGAAGAGTTATATAAGAGTAAGGGTGTGAATGAAAAGGAATATAGGTTATTATTAAAGTTGTTATTATATGCTGTAGCTAGTGTAAGTAATATAGCTAGTGTGTATGGTGCTTATTTGAAAAATTATAAAAAAGTAGCATTAAAGAATTTAGTATTGAATGTTGATTTGTTGAATAATTTGGTTGATAATGTTAGAGATAATAGAAGTATAGAACATACGTCTAATAATAAGAGTATAGTTGAATTATTAGAAACTGATGATTTATCAAAATATGAGGTTGTTTATATGGATCCACCGTATGTTGCAAATAGAAGTTATCATGATAACTATCACGTTTTAGAAACGATAAGTAGGTATGACAATCCAAAATTAAAGGGTAAAACGGGATTACGTGATGTAGTTGATACAAAATCAAAGTTTTGTTCAAAGCGAGATGCATTTGAAGAATTCAAGTTAGTGTTATCTAAAATAAGATCAAAGTATATGTTTATTAGTTATTCATCTGAAAGTATTGTATCAAAGGAAAGGATGATGGAATTAATGACAACAACAGGTTGGTCTGATGTAAAGTGTTATGAAAAGGAGTATCAAAGATTTAAATCAAACAAAAACAGTGATGAAAAACAATCTAAACTGGTTGTAGAATACATATTTTGTGGTAAAAGGAATTAAATGTTATTTATGATAAATTTATTATAAAACTAATTTATGGTTATATAATAAGTAATATGTTTGAGTATTTAAGTTTAGATTCCATATATTACAAAATATCAAGAGATATGTCTATAATGAATGACAAATTAAAAGATTGGTGGGTAAATTTGTTTTCAAAGCAACAGCAAGATCAGGGTTATACGGTTATAGATACAGATAAGGGTAATTATTATTTATCATACGATGAGTTATGGAATTGTGATTAAGTTACGTTACGTTACCAGAAAAATACACGAATTATTGATTACGAATTTAGTAAATTTCAGTAAAATCAATACCTTTAGATTCATTTACATAAACAGATTTAACATTTATACTATTAACTTCTTTTATATTATATTCGTGATCATCAAAGAATATTATATCATTTTTTGTTAAATCATTATGGTTATTTAATATTTCTAAAATCATATCTTTTTTACTAGTATATTCGGTTATACTATTTAATAGTGGATGAACATCCTTAGTTTCTTTAATTATGCTATTAAATAGTAATGGTGAAATATTTATTCGATGTAATAGTCTATCAGGATTGAAATTATGAGTAGCTATATATAATTTTTTACCATTATCTTTTAAATACATTAAAAAATTTTTAACTTTTATATGATATTTTTCAGCATAAACATTGTCAACATTATGTAGATACAATGTATTATCTAAGTCAAATACAAATATATTGTAATCTTTTAATTGTTTATCAGTATTAACTCCGATATCCATAGTATTTTGTATTTTTTCATATGTATCAACTTTTTTAAGTTTTCGTTTTTTTATTGCGTTTTTTTGATGGGTCATTGTGTAATTTATAATGTTATTTTTAAATTCATTTTTACAAAACTAAAAGTGTTAAGTGTTATTACATGTGGGTTTATTATGTTTGTTATCCTTTATTGTGAGACAATTTTTCTGTTTTATTTTTATGTTGTAATATATATATAATATAAGTATATAAGATGAGTACTACACCGACAAAAGAAGACAAAACAGATGATCCTTTGGAAATAGGAATTAGTAGTAGTAAACTGTATATTAGTATAGGGGCATGTGTTTGTTTGGTATTATTGTGTATAATAGGATTTATCTTTGTGTTGAAATCTAAAAGTTCAAATAATGAAGCTATAGATGTAGATACTGTAGGTAGTGTAGGTAGTGTAGGTGTAAATTCTATACCTACACATTATACAATAGAATTCAAATATGCGGATGGTGTTAATCCATACAACAATTTTTCAATACCTCCATTTGTACCTAAACCTCCAGAATTTTTTGGAAAAACGACTTAAATAATAACAATATCAATATCATTATAAATAATTGAAAAAGAGCAACAACACACGTGATCTTTTAGATCTTTGTGCATAAAAGTGCATTTACCAATACTAGAATCAGATTTTGAAGCGGTAATATTTATTCGATTTCCACTGGTCTTATTTGATCTAATAAAAACCAATAATTATTTATATATGTTTTAATGATTGCCATATCATATGTTATAACGTTGTTTGTCAAAAGTGAAATATTATTAAACTCGTTATTAAATTGATTTAATTTACTATATATAGTATTTACATCATTTATATTTTTAATTAGTTTTATTTCATATTCTATTTTTTTTACATTTTGCAATAATATATTAATCATATTTTGTATTTCTGGTGATAATATTATTGTAGGTGGTGGAGGTATTGGTGTAGTTGGTATTTGATCATTTTCATCTGGTGTAAGAGGAACTGATTCAGGAGAGTATTGATATGGTGGTATATTCATTTTTATAACTGTGTTATAATTGTACGAAATAAAAAAAAAACACGTAAAAGATAAAATAAACAAAATACTACTAAAAATAAAAAAATAGTAAAGCTACAAATGTTACTAAAGTAGGTAGTGTAGGTAGTGTAAATTCAATTAAAAATTGAAATTTTTTAGATGTGTAGACATCATTGTATAATGAACACTTCTTTGAAATCTTTTCAAAAAACTACAGTTGAATGGATGTTACATCAGGAAAAAGAATATGAAGGAGGGTTGTTGTTTAATGAAGCTGGTACTGGAAAGACTATTTGTTGTCTTGATGTTATTATTAAAACGTTGAATGAATATCAAAAGACGTTGATTTTATGTCCTGCTGGATTAGTTTCTAATTGGGAAAATGAAATATTGAAGCATACAAATTACAAATCAAATAACATTGTAAAATATGTTGGTAGTAATCGTGATATCTTGGATAAAACAGATGCTATATTTTACATCGCTAGCTATTCGATTGTAGCAAGAGAATTTGACGAGTCTAACAAGTTTAGAAAAGGGTCATTGTTTAATGATTGTTTTTCAAGAATTGTATTGGATGAAGGTCATTACATTAGAAATTGGAACAGAAAGGTATTCAAGTCTGTTTTGCAAATACAATCCAAGTTAAAATGGGTAGTAACAGCAACTCCAATCTTTAATAAAGTGGATGATTTGTATTCTTATTTTCGATTCTTAGAATTAGAATCTGTTGATTCAAGGCGAGAATGGCAATCATTGACGCATTCTTCAAGTGGGATAGTTACATATCGTCATATTAACGAGATTGTGAAGAAACATTCATTGAAAATGGAAAAATCAAATGTATTAAAAGAGGAATTGAACCCAAAACACGAATTTGATGTAGAAGTTTCATTAAATGATTTTGAACGTAATTTTTACGAAAATTTATGGGAATATTCTATGCAAAGAATGAAAGCTTTATCCGAAAGATTAAAACATTTATCTGGATTATCTGATTTAAATTCACAAACGATGCGTAAATTGGTGACAAGTAATATTTTGGTTTACATTCTTCGATTAAAACAGTCATGTAACAATCCTTGGTTGGTGATTAGTAAAATGAAAAGACTTCAAAATATAAAGTCTTTACAAAGGGCAACGGAAAGGTTAGATTTTTACAATTCATCTTTGAATATGGAAGAAGAGTGTCCGATATGTTATGATAATGTTGCAGATGCAATTGCAAATCCTTGTGGACACAAATGTTGTAGTGGATGTTGGGATAAAATTATACAATTGGGTTTAAAGAAATGTCCAAAATGTAGAACAGAAGTGGATTCTATAGACAAAGTGGAGATTATTTTAGCGAACGAGCCTAAAAACAAAAGTGAAAGTGATTATGAATTGGAGGTAGAGTTGAAGTGTTCTTCAAAAATCAAATCTTTATTGGAAATTATACGTCAAAAAGTTTTACTAGGAGAAAAAATTGTAGTTGTAAGTCAATGGGTAAAGATGTTGGACATTGTAAGACAAATTGTATCGGATAATTTTAAAGACATTAAGACAATTAGTTTACAAGGAAATATGTCTATGAACTCTAGACAAAAATCAATAAATGATTTCCAAGATCAGATGGATATTAAGATATGTTATATATCATTGATGTCAAGTGCAGAGGGGATTAATTTGACTGCTGCAAATAATTTAGTATTATTGGATAGTTGGTGGAATCAAAGTAAAATGATACAGGTTAGTGACAGAGTTCACAGAATTGGTCAAATGCGTAGTGTGAATATTTACAAATTGTCTGTGGGTGGAGAAAATTCTATTGAGAAAAGAGTTGAATCACTAGTATCGAAAAAAGAAAAATTGAAGAATCTAATTATGAAGCAGTGGTCTATAAGTAACGTAGAATCTTATGATGATAATTGGATACGAACTCCTATAAAACTCATTGGATAAAACTAATAACTAATACAACTAAACTAATAACTAATACAACTAAACTAATAACTAATACAACTAAACTAATAACTAATACAACTAAACTAATAACTAATAACTAATACACTAATATAACTAAACTAATACAATACACTAATAAAAGGGTCAATTAATAAAAAATTGAATTTTTTTTGTAGAATAGAGAAAATTATCTAATTACAAATGTCTTCTTTAAACTTTTTTGAACAATTCGCTGCTATCAACGTTTCTGACGTTTCTGAATCTAACTCTGTTGTTGATCAAGAGTTAGTTAAAAATATGTCAATTATTCATCTTGATGATCGAAATCAAGATGTTGAAAAAAATAAAAAAATCCGAAAAAATTTACAAAATGGACAAAAAACAAAAAAATATAAATTTATTCACGGTAGCAATGTTATTATGACATCTGGTCAGTACAAGGGTTACAATGGTTTTGTGTATGAATATTTTCCATCAATGGCAAGTGTTTCTATGGATGATGAAATGTATGTTTGGGCAGCTCAATATGGTGAAAAGAAAATTGGTGATGAAATTATGACATCTTGTGGATCTGGTGTAATTGTCTCAAAGATTAGTGAGTTATTGAATGTATGTATTGGTGAAATGGATATTCGTTTGCCAAGATTTTGTTTTGCTCGATATGTTACTTTTATGGATAACAATATTTTGAAGATTGCTCAATTGTTAAAGATTCACGATGATAAATATGAAATGGTTGTTATGAAGTTTGATTATTCAAAAATGTTTGATGCGCAAGATTTGAGTAAGATGGTATCTGATAGTTTCAAGACTGGTGAATTTTCTTATGGTGAAAAGGTTATGGTGTTAGCTAGTAATTGTGGTTATGAATTTTATTTTGTTTGCAAACATTCTGAAAGCAAAGCTGAACAAGATTATTATGGAAGATATGGAAAGTTAAGTTTAGAAATTCCAGAGCAATATCTTGTATCTATTAAGCGTATTGTGACAGTGAACAAGTCAATGATATCATCTCAAGGAAAGCGTGTAAAGGTTGAACGTGGTTTGTATAAGAACAAAGAAGGTGATTTGGTGAATATTGAATCTGCATATTTAAATGTTGAAATAGAGGCTCTTAACAACAAGAAGATTACAAATCATTATGCTCGTTTGCCTAATGGAAATTTTGAGATTAGAAAGATTTTTACATCTGATGTATTTTTTATTGATTTGGAGTTGATGAATGGAAATTATTTTCAAGTTGAAGAGTGTTATGATACTTATTATGTTGGTTTTGAAAGAACCAGTGGTGAAAAGAAAACGATTTCAAAGGTTGATATAAAAACTATTATGCCTGGGTTTACAATTACGGATAGAGAGCTTGTTTGTAGTTTTGAAAAGCAAACAGAAGAGAAATTTATATTAGATACAATTGAAACCCAAGAAAACCAAGAAAATCAAGAAGTTGATGAGGAAGTAGTTGAAACAGATAATATGGATTATGAAAATGGGTTTGATGAAAATGAAAAGGTTGCTGAACAGTTTGAAAATACGGAAGGTCAGATGAAGGAAACTTTTAGAGATATGGAGAGATCTGGATTTGTGCAAAGATCTTTATCAAAGGATGAGAAAGAGTATATGAAGATGATTGAAAAGTGTGGATCTGCAATTGGTGATGTTCCAGATTCGTATGTTGTATTGGACAAGATTATTGATGCTGTAAAAATGATGAGATCTGAATTGGAAAAGATATCTGTTGTTGATTGGGCATCAAGTGATGTGAAGTATATTGTTGCTTGTTTGGTTTCGTATGAAATTATGAAGACTGGTTATCCTATGACAATTTACGAGTTTAGAAAATATGTTCAAAAGCTTTATGATATGAATTACTTGAACAAATCAAGTATTGCAAACAGTGGTTTTGTTAGATGTGAAAATTTACAAACAGGTAGTTCTTGGAAAATTATTGAAATGACTAGTGATGAAAAGAATGAATTTAAAAGATTATACAAGAACAAAAAATATGATAATTTGGTGAAAGATGTTATGGAACGTTGTCACAAGATACTTGGTGTGTGGTTTGGTCCAGTTACATTTTCAAAAGAAAACGCTGATTTGGAATTGTTTAAAGTATCGGAATCAAAACATACAGCAAAGGCTTATCCAAAGTACTTTTTGACAACAACTGACATTTTAAACAATGTTACATCAAAAGATGCAAATAAGATTCTTTGGGGACCTAACTCTCAAAAATTAGTTAATACTTGGAAGGAATCATTAGTTAAAAAATTAGAAAATGAAAACAACAAAACAGTAAAGTGTATTTACGAATTTGTCAAGGAAAACATTGAGAATGCACCATTTATATTGCCTACTTTAGAAAAATCTGAAGACAAACTTGACAAGTTAAAGTACAAGGAACTTAAGCGTGCTTTTGAAATTTTTACAGAAAAGTTACGAGTATATGTTGATAAACAAGCAGATGAAAAGAAAACTAGTCTTGAACAATCTATGCAAGAATCTATGCGAATTGCTGAAAAAAGAATGGAGATTTCAAGAAAACGAAATAGTGATGAAATGATGATTGAATGTTAATAAAGTTTTTGCGATTGATTTTAAATTTTTAAAATTATTTTTTTTTATTGAGTACAAATATATATATGTCATATAGTTTTACAAGTTCATTTGAAAACATTGATAAATCTAGTAAGGATTTTTTAGAAGATATAATGTCTGAAGCTATAGCCCAAAAAGATAAATTACAATATGGAGATGACAATTCTGATGCAAGTAGTGATTCGTTTGGTTTAGATGAAGCGCTTGAAGATATACTTGGTGAAAACAAAGAACAAGAACAAGAACAAGAACAAGAACAAGAACAAGAACAAGAACAAGAACAAGAACAAGATCAAGATCAAGAACAAGATCGAGATAGAGAAAGAAGGGTGGTGAGTGTTCCTAGTGAAAGGGTTGAGAAGTTATCTGGGTTTCGTCATTCAATATATGCGTTTATAGTAAAGGGTAATGATAAGGGTAAAGAAGTTGAGATAAAATATACTATACCTGGGAAGTTGGAAATAGAGATTGGTGTAAATGAGGAAATTTATACATCTAAAGATTTGTCTAATGGAGATATGATAGATAATTGTATTATTTTGGCTGTATTAGGTAAGAATAGATATCTGGGTCATTGTAGAAAGGTGACATTTTTAAAAGAAAAGGATGTTTTTAAATACGATAATGAAAATGTTAAAATTATGATGGGTGAATTGGCTGGTATTCATGGTATTATACGAAAAGAGTATAAAACAAAGATTGGTGTTACATTTAATGGTATACCTTTAACGGTAGATGAGTCTGATATTTTTTACAAGGATTTGTTATTAAAGAATGGGAGATATTTTAATGTAGTTGATGTAAAGCTAGATAATGGTAAATATGTTATAACTGGTAGAGAATTTGGTGATAATAATATAAAACAGATAACAAATGATGATATACAAGAGATGATGTCTGGATTTAAAATGCAAAGTAATGTTGATGTAGAATATGTAGGTGACGATGTATCATTTAGACATAGTGAACGCAGTGAAACTGGAAGTGTTGGTAGTTTTGAGGATTTTGATATATCAAGTCAGAAATCTAATTTGGAGGTTGGTGATTACGAATATGATACAGGTGATGGTGAACAATCTACATTTAGAGATATGGAGCGTACTTCTAGGATGTTTAGTGGGTGGTCTTCTAAGCAAAAATCATGGATGGATTTAGTTAAAAAGATTATGAAAACGTTTGTGATAACAGAAGAGTTAAATACATATGATTTGTTTGATCAAATAGAAAGTGTATTGGGTTATTTTGATAACAAAATAATTAGTAGTGGTGAGAATTTTGATATTTATTCTTCGTCGATAGATGTTCAAATGATTATAGCGTGTATTGTTGTATATTCGTTGGTTAGTATGGATGAACATTTTGGTGGGTTTGACAATTATATAAGTGAGTTGTATGGTAAGGGGTATTTTTCAGGAAGGGTTGTAGAATCAGTTCTTGTGGAATTACCAGATGTTTTTGTTTGTTCAGAATTGAGACGTACAAAGTTAGATTTTGACAGAGTAAAAATGTTGATGAATTGTTATAATAGAATGATTCAAGATATTCTTGGTGTGAGTCTTGATTTGGTTCCAAGGGTTGAAGTTCGTAAATTTGAACCAGTTATGAAGAAAGTTGACAAGTATAGTAAGAAGACTTTTATTTTACCAGATGATTTAATAGATGGTTTAGTAATAGATGATGAGAATATGAATATGAATATTTTGTGGGGTCCTCAATATATGAAAAGAATTGAAAAGTGGCGTAATACATTATTAGAAAAGATGAGGGAGTCAAGTGGTACAAAGTCTCGTATATATGATTTTATACAAAAAAATATAGAAAACAGTGTTAAAGTATCTTATAGATTAAGGGGTGAGGTGATTACATTTTTAAGATTACGTTATTTAGATTTTGCATCAGTATTAAGTAATTGTGATGGTGATAGAAAGTGTGAAGATGATCATATTGTAAAATATATTAAAAAGGTATTTGATGAAGTTTTGGACAAATCTGCCAAGGGTAAATTCAAGGCTATATCTCAAGACGAGTATGAGTTATTACAAAAATACATGAGATTGGGTGATTTTATAAAAGAATTTTTATCTGATATGGGTAAATTGAGGGATTATTTGAAATCAACTCGTGAAAGAAATTTAGAAGAAATATCTACAGAAAAGAAGAAATTACTAGAGAGAAGGCGTATTATAAGTGAACAAAGGGAAAAGAAGGATGTATTGACAGTGGTAGACAAGATAAAGATGATATTGGGTCGTACTTTTAAAGATACATTTGATGAAACATGTAAGGATGATAATTGTAAGACAAAAGAAGTAGTTGAAAAGGCGAGACGTGTATTGAGTAATCAGGAACAGATGTTATTAACATCTGATGAAGTTGCAATGTTTAAAAAATTTGTATCAGATAATTCTGATAATGTACCAAATGAGCCAAGGAAGATACCAAAGATTATTTTAAAACTAAAAAAGCCAGAACCAGAGCCCAAAAAGATACCAAAGATTATTTTAAAACTAAAAAAGCCAGAACCAGAACCCAAAAAGATGCCAAAGATTATTTTAAAACTAAAAAAGCCAAAGTCAGAACCAAAGAAGATGCCAAAGATTATTTTAAAACTAAAAAAATCAAAGAAATAAGGTTATGAATTGGTGTAGATGAATAAATTATTTTGTTTTGTTAATTATAAATATATGTTGAGATCATTATTTATATTTGCGGTGGGTGTGTATATTGGTCAGGAGTATGGTACATTAATACCGAATGTCAAGATAAAGACTTACGAGGCATTTGATAATATTAGAAAGACAGAATTATACAAAAAGATGTGTGAAGATATACATAATAAAAAGTGATACTATTTTATATAATTTTTTATATTTATATAATATAATAACGTATTTTATGGAAAATATAGAAACTAAAGGTAGGGTTAGTATAATAACGACTCTTCCAACTCTTACAAAAGATAATATTTGTAAATCGAATTTTGATAATTTGCACGATTTTGTTGATTATGTTTTAATAGAGTGTTCAAATTGTGTTAAAAAAGAGTCGTGTATAAAAGAAATAGAGAATTCCAAGTTATACGATTGTTATAAAGATAATCCAAAAGATAGGCCAAAAAATTGTCCAGAGGTTGTGAAAGTGGGTTGTAAGGAGATTAAGACGATTCCTTTAACAGAGAGGTTTAAAAAATTGGGTGAGGAAAGTGATAAAAAACGTTTTTTGATTCCGCATATGTTGTGTTTGTTTCAAACAAAGGGTTTATTAACGAAGAGGGGTGGTATATATTATTTATTACGAACGAATATAAGATTAACTTGGAATAATATAAAGCTATTGGGAGAAAAACACATTAAAGGATTAGAATACGAAACATTTGATGAAATACAAAAAATTTTCAATAGTGATAAGTATAATTATGATGATGTAACATTGATAAAGTGTTTATTTTGGTATTTAAGAAAGGCGATTGTTGATTCAATATTGAGTGATATTATAAATCATTATAAGAACAAATATAATCAACGTAATGCGAATATAATAGCTATGAGTGTGGGATCTACAAAGTTATCATCAGATTATGATATATCATTAGATACGTCATATGAGATTGGTGCTATTATTATAAAACGTTTTACAACGATTATAGAAAATATATTTAAAGATGATTCTGAAAGTATATTTGATACAAATGTGTACGGTGTTTCTTTTACAAAAAGTAAAGTGGATGATAATTTTACAGAAAGTCATAAATGTGATTCGAACGATATATTTTATGTAAAAGTGGATAATAAGATAGAGGTATCACAAATGATATGGTGTTATATAAAATTATTATTAAAATTAAGTTATGTATTAAAACAAGATGATAAGGTATATGAGAAGTTATATTCTTATTTAGATAATGATAATGGGATGCAAGGCAATGAGTTATTTAATCAGGCTATAATTTTTGTTAATAAATATAAATCAAACATTGAAAATTATGGTAAGATTGTATCAGAATACAATCATTATATATTAGAGAATACTGAGATAATAAGTGATGAAAATTATTTAATTAGTAATTTTATAAGTTTTGTGAATTACAATGGTTCTGAAACATATTTAACGAATGGTGCATTTATAGATGTGGTGATAAATCAACAGTTATGTTCAACTGGTAATAAAATAAAGATAACAAAACCGTATATGTATTTTACGTCATTTATTGAGAATTTATCTGATTTATTAACACATTATCATAAATCAAAATATGCAGAAAGGTGTGAGAATAGTTTGTATGAGTTAAATAGGTTATTAAAGGATCAGGGTTTATTAGAATGGAGTAGTGTATATTCTGATACTTTAGATTTATTAAAATGGTTAAGGGTGACACAAAAGAAATGTGATGATGATGTATATAAATGTCAAGTGTTTGATTTGATGTATACGTGTATTTATATTATAGTAAAGGTATCGAATGTATATTACAAGTATGTTCTAAAAACATATGATTCTTTAGATAAGGATATAAAAACCTTTGATCAAATTAAATTTCCTGATATTGAGGATGATATTGGTGAGTTGAGTCCAATCAAAATTAATTAATTAATTATTATTATTTTAAACTTTAATAATTAATTTACTTTATTAAAACATTGTTAATTTGTTGTTGTAGTTGTGGTAGTATATTTGATTCTTTATTGTTTTGTAGTGACTGATGTGTTTTATGTAATTCTTGAATTTTTTCAGGTAACATTTTAGAAGCTTGTTTAAGTGTTAATGCGGAATCAAATGGGTTATCTTGAAGTGATTTTTTAAGAGATATTAAGATTTTGTGTCTAACAAAGTTAGGGTCTAGTGATATAAAGTTTTGACCGATATATGTTAAGAATGCGTATTGTGTAATGGCGACAAATGCGAGTATTATTAGGTTTGTTTGTAGTATATCTGTGAGATTTAATTTATAATATTTGGCAATAATGATTGTGAGTAATAATCCGCCGATGAGTACAATAGAAAGTGTATAGAATGCTTGTGATTGTAATTGTTTGTTGTTTTCTTCTACTTCTTGGTCTTGTTTTGTCATATCTGGTATGGAAAGACTGGATGTGATTTTTAGTGCGGTATCTTTATCGATGAATGTACTAATATCTTTTGCGAGATAACTTGCAACGAGTTCACTTTGGGTTTTAACGACATTTTCTTCTATTTTTTTACCATATGTAAAGAAGAAGATGGCTATAAATGTGACAATAAATGTGACATTAAGAATAATATTAGAAATTTGATAAGGGTTCATCTTTTATTAAATATAGTAAAGAAATTATTTTCTTGATAATTAATAAAAGATGCTATCCTTAAGTTGCACACCAGTTTCGTCTAGATTTTCTTTTAGTATTAATGTTTTTGTACACGTAATTATATTATTTACATTTTTGACGGCATTTTTCATATTATTTGTTAGTAAATTGACAAAAGAAATGTTTGAAAAGGAAATTGGTCATTTGATAGAGAAAAATGTGGATACGTTAGTTCGTGGTTTAGATAATGAGACTAAGCAAAGTTTGAGTTTGTTTACTAGTGCAGTACCATTAGATAAATTAATAAAGAAATACGAAGAACCAAGTGAATATATATTAGAACATAACAAGTGGGTACAATTGTCTGCTATTGGATTATCTATAACGGGGATTTGTATATTGGGGTTAGTTGTATATGTAGTGTATAATAGTTGTGGTCAATGTGTGCCATTAAGACATATATTTATGGAAAATGTAATAATCTTTGCTTGTGTGGGTGTGATTGAATATTTATTTTTTACAAAGGTTGCATTAAAGTTTGTACCGGCACCTCCTAGTTTATTGGTTACGTCGTTAATTAATAAATTTAAAGAAACAATTCAATCAAATAATTAATTTAATTAATTAATTTAATAATTGTTATTAAATAATTATTATATTAAATAATTGTAATATTTTAGATGAAATATTCATTATTCGCGTTATTAATAAAAATAAAAAATATATATATGTATTATAAGAAATGTTATTAAATAGTAAGAAAGTGTGGTTGTTTTTGAGTTTTTGTATGATGAATGTAAGTGCAGCAGACCTAGATGATGATAATTTTCATCATAAAAGTTGTGATAATAAGGTAGATGATAGTGTATCTGCAACTTGTGTGGAATATAATACAAAAACATTAGAAAACAGTTATCCAACGGATGTAAGTAGTTATCCAACTGGTGTAAGTAGTTCTAATAAAAATAGTATTAATAAGTTGGGTGTTTTATCTTTAATTGGATATTTATTATTTTAATTATTAATTGTATAGACATAATAAAAAATGTAAATTTTTTTATTATTTTAATTTTGGATATTTATTTTTTTTATTCTCGCGATGTGAGATAGGGTGTTGCGTAAAAGTGTTAGGTGGAGTGGTGTGAAATATTTCTGGGTGTATGTGTGGTAATTATAGTGAGGATGTAAAAGTGTTAGGTGGAGTGTGGTGTGAAATACGCCCCTA